>Ga0247727_10000645_pt1 | contig 85238 bp, 73 predicted proteins | sample WisWelCaveWW1625_FD_202498 | JGI IMG/M metagenome (GOLD analysis project Ga0247727, IMG submission 202498) | Biofilm microbial communities from Wishing Well Cave, Virginia, United States - WW16-25 | ecosystem: Environmental > Aquatic > Deep subsurface > Groundwater > Cave microbial mat | place...
TGAGTCCCAAGCTCCACCAGGGGTTCGTGCTGACCATCATCGACATGGACCACAAGGCGAAGGACGGCGACCGCGTCGTCCGGCTGCCGGTTCCCGAGCGCGTCTGGGACGTGGCGTGTCTGTTGCAGAATCCGGACCGCTTCGCGATCGAAGCCGTTCACTCCCGTTACCTCCCCGGCGAGCAGGTGGCCTCGGTTTCGGCCACGCGGCTTCACAATATCGCCGGCAAGTACACCGGCAAGGACGACCCGGTGGCGCTCATTCGCACCCAGGGCATTTTCCCGGCGCCGGAAGAAGTCGTCGAGCCCTACATGCTCGGCCACTTCGTCACCGGCGACTGCCGCGGCTCGCACGTCATGCCGCTGATGCCGGTGGCGATCAACAGTCCGGTGGCCGGACCGTTCTGCCTGCCGCTGGTCTCCTGCCTGGCTTTCTCGATGGACGCCGAGGGCGCCTTCGCCGGCGAGTATGTCGACCTGTTCGGCAACCAGGTCTGGGACGCCACGCGGCTGAAGGTCCAGCAGAAGGCCGACGAGTGGCGGCGGCAGGGATTCCTGGGCCCCACGATGGCGTCCACGGCCGAGCTGGCCTACACGGGCATCACGGATACTCTGGGGCGCCTGGACCGCGAGTTCGCGGTCCGCGAGGAGGCGGTTCCCGAGTTAGTGGCCCGCTGAGCGGGTCGCCGCCGATGGCAGCGGGCAGAAGGCCCCTTCCGAGAAGTTTTCCGACTCCATCCCAAAAGCGTGGTCGAACCGCGCGCGATAGTTCTCCCAGGCGATAGCGGAAGTCAGCTCCACAAGCTGCTGGTGGCTGAAGCGCCGCTTCAGCTCGTCGAACAATTCGTCCCGCATCTCGACCGGCGTTTCGGTCATGGCGACGGCGTAGCGGAGCACCAGCTTCTCGACGTCGCTCAACTCCGGGCTGCGCTCGAAATCCGCCAGCGCCATCAGCTTCTGTTCGGTGAGTCCGGCTTTTCTGCCGACGGCAGAACCGATGTCGATTCAAAACGGGCAGCCGATCAGCGTAGCGACCTTGATCTGGGCGAGCAGCTTCAGGGAGAGGCCGACCGAGCGCGCCGCGGCCTGGCCGCGCTCCATCTCTCCGGTGGCCCGCAAAAGCCGGGGGTGATGCGCGGCGATCCGCACCGGCATCATGACGCGCCCATAGCTTCGCTTCACGTACCAGTAGACGAAACGGACGAACAGTCCGGCCTGCGCGACGCCGACTCCGGGGATTCTGGCCATTTCGACCTCCGCGGCGGGATCTCCAGGTGTGATCAGCCCCGCCCTCGACCCTTCGCGTAGCTCACCAAAACCTCGCACAGCGCCTTCCAGGCGTCGCGGAGGAGGAACCCTTGTGATTGCCGGGCTAAGTCCTCGATTGTTGTCTTGTTTGCGGCGTACGACTCCAGAAAGGCGCGATCCTTCACGACCTGCGCCACCGGGCCGAGCGCCATCGCCACATCCACGGTGTGAGCCTTGAAAAGAGACTCTACAGCGTCGACGCCACCGCGGTAATAGATCGGAACTGCCCAATCCCGCTCGAGTAGCTGTTTGATAGACTTCTCAACCTTCGGCCAAGCTTCCCCGAGCCTTCCCGAACACGAACGCTCGCAAGCCTTCTGAAACACGGCGGCCAGGTCGATCGTACGAGCCCGCTCGGAGGCATTCAGAGCTTCCCTCTCCGGCTCCGAAACATCGCTAGTCTTCCAGTCTTTGGCGGCTACCGCCCCTATCGTCTGGCCATATTTGGCGTATGCTTCCGCAAAGCGTCCTTGAGGCAGGTGTGGGAGGCTGTCGCGCAGGCTGATAGCGAGATCGATGTCCGCTGCCTCTCTCACTCGGTCCAGCCGGCCGGCCGCAGCGAGCTCCGCGATGCGGGGCAGCGGCGCCAACGCGCACATCACCCGCCAGGGAACTCGCGTCAGAAATTGATCTAGCGTCTTAACCTGAGCCGGGGGGCCGCAGCCAAACCAAACCGACCACCCCACTACGACCAGCAGTGCGAGGCAATGTCGCCTCATGGCTGACCTCCCTTACTTCGCGAGCTCGAAGTCGATCCACTGGCTGGCGGTGCGGCGTTTGGGGTCGGCGAGGGTGTCCGTCACCACCACTTGCAGTACATAGTCGCCGGACACAGCGGCGGGGCTGAGCTCCAGGCGGCCGGCCGTGAGCAGGCGCTTGAGGTCCTTCTGGCCGGCCGGAACCGGCTCCGGCTTGGTCGAGTAGATCCGCTTGCCGTCGCGGAACACGCGCATGTAAGTCTCGATCTGCGGATGGCCCGCCGGGTCCAGTTTGGCGTTGAAGATTTGCAACGCGTAGATCAGCGACGTCCCGGGCCGGAAAATGCGCAGCGCCGCGGTGCCGTGGGTCTCGACGTCTTCGGCGGCGCCCTCGGCCTGGGCCGGCGGCGGAGCCGCGGCCGCCGCTTTCCTCATGCCGGGTGGCTCGGCGGTCACCGACATCCCCGACAGCGTCAGCCGGCCCTTCGTGAGATCCGGCACCTCGACGAACTGGTTCGCCGAGCCGACCCGCTCCGACGCCGCGTCGCGCACGGCGATCCGCAACTGGTAAGCCCCGGGTTTCTTAACCGGGAGGTTGATGGTGTAGGCGAGACCGCTGGCGAGGATTCTCTTGATGGCCGAGGGGCCGGCGCGCAGCGTGTAGGTGCGAGAGCTGCGGTCGACCTCCGCGCCGTTTCCGCCGAACGTGATCGCCAGCACGTCGATGACGGCCTTCTGCCGGTCGCCTTCGTCGGGCGAGAAGGTCAGATCACGACCGTCGATGTGCAGCATGGACCGCAAGAACGACCCGTCCTGCTGGTTGTTGGCAAACAGAGACGTGAGACGCAGGTGGACGCCGGTGGAGGCCAGCGGCGAGGTCAGGGCGGTGAACAGCCGCTGGTTGCGGTCGCGCGTCGTGGGTCGAGCCAGATCGTCCGGAACGCCGAAGAATCCGTTGCGCGTGCGAACCCGTAGGCCAGGCCGCATGACGTGCACCGAGATGCGGTGAAACAGCTCGCGGCCGGGCTTGCGCCCGAACGTGGAATCGTCCGGATTGTACCCGATCAGGTAATAACCCTTCTGATCGTCGATGACCTGGCGCACCGCGCCGGCCAGGTCGTTGGTGTCCTTGAGGAACAGCCCGCCGGTTTCGCGCGCCAGGTTGGCCAGGCCGTCCTGGGAATCGTAAAACTGATCGCGTCGCTGGCGGACGGCCACGCCTAGGCGCGCGGTCGTCATAGAGCCGACGCGGTCGGAGGCAGTAAGACTCAGAGTCTGCAAGCCGCGCGCGTCGATCGAGTAGAGGACCACCGAAGAACGGTTGGCGAGATCAGTCAGTTGTTGCAGCGCGTCGGTGATCCGCGAGTTGACGCCTTCGCGATTCAGGATGCGGATGCCGTCGGAGAACAGCACGACCGACTTGCGGCCGGGCAGCTCGCGCAGGGCGCTGACCAGAAACCGCAGCGTTCCCAGCGTGCCGACGGAGAAGTACTCTTCGCGAAACTCCTCGGCGCCGAGGCGGGGATCCTCCTCGCCGGCGGCGGCAGCAGCTTCCGCGATGACGTCGTCCTCGATCGGCGCGACGGCGCTCACGCCGCCGCGCCCGAGCATGTTCCACCGCACGCGGTCGATGGCCGCGGCGAGCAGCCGCTTGTCGGAGGTGAACTGCTGGAACGCTCCGGCGCCGGCGCAGGTGCGGAGAATCGCGACGAGATCCCCGGGCTGGATCTGCTGGTCGACGAACTTTTTGAGCGCGTCCCGAACCTGGACGGTGCTCTCGAACGACATGGCGCAATCGTCGACGACCATGGCGATGGTTCGCCGGACCTGCTCGGGGCGCAGCGGGACCGCCGGCGCGGGCGGCGCGGCCGGGTCGGCCCGGTCGGCCGGTTCGGCGGGACGGGGCGCGGGCGGCGCTTCCGTCGGTATGTAGGAGAAGTGGGTGATCTGCCGCGGCCGGCCGTCCTGGCGGATCTCGAAGTCCTCGGCTTTCAGGTCCGCCACGTGGCGGCCGTTGCGGTCGGTGACCACCGCGTCGATCTGCACCAGCGTGACGGTGATGCGGATCACCGGACCTTTTTCGTCCGGGACGGCGGGCTGCTGCGGCGCTGGCGTCTGGGCGCTCGACGCTGCCATCACGCCGAGGATCGCCAACAGCCGCGCGCCCGTCATCGTCTCATCGCCTGCGCAACCGAAACAGCAGGTACTCCTTCAGCGCCTCATCGAGTGGCCGCGAGGTGTCGAGCAGCAGGTAGTCGGCGCCGGCGCCGCGGATCTCTTTTTGCAGCGCCTCGATGTGCGACTGGATGAGCCGGCGGTACTCGCCGCCGGCGAACTCCGGCGCCACCTCCATGCGCTCGCCGGTTTCCATGTCTTCGAGCAGCGTCGAGTCGTGGAGCTGCGGCGCGAGCTCCGCCGGGTCCAGCACGTGGAACAGGATCAGGTCGTCGCCGTGGTAGCAGAGCGGGCGCACCGCTTTCACGAGATCTTGCGGGTCGTGGTAGAAGTCCGAGATGACGGCTACCAGGCCCCGCTTGCTGCTGAAACGCTGCAAGTGCTCGATGGCGGCGTGGGTGTGCGTGCGCGCCGCCGGCTGCGCCTTCTCGAGCGCGTGCAGAATGCCGTGCAACTGGCCGGGGCGCGTCGACGGCGGCAGGTATTGCCGCACCTGTTCGTCGAAGACGATGAGGCTGACGGCGTCGTGCTGGTGCAGCGACAGATAGGCGAGCGAGGCAGCCAGGTAGCGCCCGAACTCGAGCTTGCTGACCTCGCGCGAGTGGTAGCCCATGGAGGCGCTGGCGTCGACCAGAATCGCCAGGCGAGTGTTGGTTTCGCCGATGTAGCGTTTCAGGTAGATGCGGTCGGTGCGGGCGAAGACGTTCCAGTCGACGAAGCGGGGATCGTCGCCCGGTACATATGGCCGATACTCGGCGAACTCCTGGCTGAAGCCGAAGTACGGCGAGCGGTGCAGCCCGGACACGAAGCCCTCGACGACGGTCTTGGCCACCAGCTCGATCGACGAGATGCGGGCCAGGATCCGGGGGTCGAGAAGACGTTGCGCCATTTTCAGTCCCGGGGCGCGGGATACGCCTCCAGGAACCGGCGCAGAATCTCGTCGACCGAGACCGCGTCGGACTCGGCGTGGAAGTTCAGCAGCAGCCGGTGGCGCAGCACGGGCGGGAGCAAGACCCGCAGATCGTCGTACGACACATGATAGCGCCCCTTGGAAAGGCCGCGCGCTTTGGCCGCCAGCACCAGAAACTGCGTGGCGCGGACGCTGGCGCCGTAGTTGACGTACTTCTTGATCACCTCCGGAGCGCCGGTCTCGTGGGGGCGCGTGGCCCGCATCATCTCGACCGCGTAGCGGGCGACGTTCTCGGCGATCGGGACCATCTTCACCAGCCGCTGGAACTGCACGATGTCGGCGGCGGTGGTACAAGCGTCGACTTCGGGGAGATCGCCGGAGGTGTTGCGCGCCACCACCTCCATCTCGTCGGCGGTGTTCAGGTAGTCGAGCAGGACGTTGAAGAGAAACCGGTCGAGCTGCGCTTCCGGCAGCGGGTAGGTTCCCTCGAGCTCGATGGGGTTCTGGGTGGCCAGCACGAAGAACGGCGGATCGAGGCGATAGGTAGTGCCGCGCACCGTGCAGCTCAGCTCCTGCATGGCCTCGAGCATCGCCGCCTGCGTCTTGGGCGGCGTGCGGTTGATCTCGTCGGCCAGCATGACGTTGGTGAAAACCGGTCCCGGGACGAAGGTCCACTTGCGGTGGCCGGTGGTGACGTCCTCCTCGATGATGTCGGTGCCGGTGACGTCGGTGGGCATCAGGTCGGGCGTGAACTGAATGCGCTTGAACTTCAGGCCCAGCGCGCCGGCCAGCGTCCGCACCAGCAGCGTTTTGGCGGTGCCGGGAAGGCCGGTGATGAGGCAGTGGCCGCCGACCCACAGCGTCAGAAGCAGGTGGTCGACGATCTCCTCCTGGCCGACGATGACGCGGCGCACCTGCTCCCGCACGCGGGCCTGCGTGGCGGTGAAACGGTCGACTACCTCCCGGTAATTCGCGGTGTCGATTTGCGGCAAAGTGGTGGTCATGAATAGTCCAGTCTAACGATTGATTTCGAGCAGCAGTTTCTGGGCGGGGCGAAAGCCGGGCGCCGCCTCCAGCGCCTGGAGCAGATGCTCGCGGGTCTTGTCGCGGTCGCGCAACTCGTGATAGGCGCGGGCCAGGTTGAAGTATGCGCCCGCCGGATCCAGGGTTCCAAGATGGAGCAGCGAGCGGAACTCGCGCAGCGCCCGCTGCGGCTGCTTTTGGGCGAGCAGCAGCTCGCCGAGCCGGCTGTGCAGCTCCTCGTCGCCGGGGCGGATCCACAGCAGCGCCTCGAGCGCCGCGATAGCTTCGGCCGGCCGGCCCGCTTCCTGCCGCCAGGCGGCGAGCTGCTTGAGCGCCCGCGGCGAGCGGCCGCCGGCGCGCCGGTATCGTTCGAGCTCGTCGGCCGCGGCCGCTTTGTCTCCGGCGGCGAGCAGCGCCTCGGCCAGGATCTCGTAGGCGTTGCCTTCCTCTACGTAGTCCGGATACAGTTCCCGCGCCTTCCGCGCCGGCTCGATCAGGTCTTTGAAGCGCTTCTCCTTGGCCATCAGCAGAACGCTTTCCATCAGCTTGCGCCATTCCGGGTCGAAGGAGCTTACCACTTTGCCGGTCCGCCCGCGCAGGAATTCCTTGAACTGGCGGTCGAACTCCGCGGCCTTCATGCCGAGCTCCTGCTCGACGACCTGCTCGGTGCGCCGGCCCTCGGTGTAGGCCTTCAGCATGGCGAGCAGCTTCGGGAAGCCCCATTTGGCGGCGATCATCTCGCAGATTTCGCCGGCCTGGAAATACGAAACCGGGATCTGCGCCGGGTAGGTGGGACGGACGAAACCGCGGTCGAGGTCGGCGATGGGCAGCAGCTTGTCGTCCTTGATGGCGCGGATCACCTCGGTCGTGAGCCGGTCGCCCCAGCCCTCGGCGGCGTGATTCTCCTCGTAGACCGCCATGCCTTCGCTGATCCAGCGCGGCGCTTTGTGCTGGGTCATCTCGAGCACGAAGACGTGGCTCAGCTCGTGCCACAGCGTGCTACCCCAGTGGAACTTGCCGGGCGGCCGGCCCGACGGGCTGTCCATTGCCACGACGTAGCCGAAGGTCACGCCCAGCGCGCCCAGTCCCGGCAAGCTCATGGTACGCACGGAGAAGTCCTCGTGGTCCGGATACATCTCGAGCTGCACGGGACGCGCCGGCGTGAAGTTATGTTTCACGTGGAACGTATCGATGGCCTTGAGCAGCAGTTCCTCGACGTAGGGTTGGAGCAGCGCCGCTTCCTTCTCGTGCAGTTTGAGGATGATCCGGGGCGTCGAGTGGGTGCGGAACCGCTTCATGCTGTCCATCAGCTTCAGGGAGTTGACGGTTGCCGGGTTGAAGGCGTCGCCTCCGTAGGCGGTTTCCAGGTGCCGCCGCGCGTCGGCCTCCTCGCCCAGGCGCCACAGGTTCACGCCCAGTTGCGCGTGGGCGTCCCAGAGCTCCGGGTCGAGCTGGACGGCGCGGCGGTAGAGGTCCACCGCCTCCTTGTACCTCCGTGTGATCACGAAGAAGTGCGCCGCGGTGGAGTAGACCTCGCCGTAAGACGGATTGTAGGCGAGGGCTTTCTTCTCCCAGTCGCTTGCGGCGCGGCCGGCCAGAAAATCGATAGCCGCCTTCAGCGCGTAGGCCGGGAGCGGCGAGCCCTTCGTCGCCAGCGCGCGATCCAGATGCTCGTGGGCTTGTTTGGTGTCGTCTTCTTCGAGCGCCAGGTAAGCGAGCAGTGTGTGAGCTTCGGTCAGGCCGGCGTCGATTTCCAGGGCCTGTTTGGCGATGGCCACCGCGGCCGGATCGAAACTGTTGGCGGCCAGCGCCATGCCCAGGTGCGCCGGGGCGTAGGCGCCGTCGATCCCCAGCGCCTCGGAGAAAAGCTTCTTCGCTTCTCCCGGATCGTGCGTCTCGAGAAACAGCCGTCCCCAGGCGGTGCGGACGGCGGCGTCCTTCGGAAACGCTTTCACCGCCTCGCGGAAAAACGTATCATTGGCCCCGCGCTTGTCGCCGAGTTTCCACAGCGCCTCGGCGCGGATGCGCAGGTCGGACTGTGAGCGCAGCGCTCCCTGGTAACAGCGGCGCGCCTCGACCTTGCGGCCGTGATCAGCGTGATCGCGGCAGGGCTCGAGCGGGCCTTGCGCGCCGGCCGTCCAGGCGGCCGCGATCGCCACCGCCACGACCTGGCTGCAAATTTGCAGCCGTCTAAGTTGTTGAAAACACATGTGTTCTACGTGGGCTCGGTAGCCAGCGCCGCTTTCTGGCGTGATCGCGGCAGGGCTGGAGCGGGCCTTGCGCGCCGGCCGTCCAGGCGGCCGCGATCGCCACCGACACAACCTGGGTGCAAATTTGCACCCGGCTAAGTTGTTGAAAATCCATGTGTCTTACTTGGGGCCAGGCGTCTCAATCGCCTCCTGGACCCGCGCCAACTCAAGCAGCAGCCGCTCCAGCTCCTTCTGGTATTGCTCGGTCGCGAGCGCCGCTTTCTTGAGTTTCAGCGCGTCGATCTGCTGCTCGATCGATTCGCGGCGCGCCAGCAACTGCCGCCGCGCCGGATCGGCGAAGGCCGCCGCCGCGGCTCCCAGGCGGGCCAGGACGAATCCGCCGGCCAGCTTGCCCTCGAGCCGCGGATGCTCCGTCGCCAGGCGGTTGTTCTCGGCGTAGAACCGCTTCACCTTCTCCTCGGCGTAGCGGAAGGCCTCGAGCGCCGAGATCGACTCGTTCTTGTCGCTGTCGGCGGCCGGATCGCGCAACGCCTCGACCCAGTAGCGCGCAAAAACCGTGGCGTTGCGCTCCGTGCCGCTGCGCGTCGCGGTGACCACGACTCGCTCCGGCCGCGCCAGCTTCTCGGCGCACACGCCGCTCGAGCTCGAAGTGTTCACCAGCAACTGCCGCTTGGCCGGAACGCGATCGAGCAACGCTCCCAGCTCCTCGGCCGTCAGGTCCGGCCCCGGGAGGTTGAACTTGTACGCGGTTCCGTCGAAAGTCCCGTGCCCGATCAGAAACACTGCCAGCGCGTCGGACGGCGTTACGGCGCGCGCCAGCTTTTCGACCGCCGCCTGGATCGCCTCCCGCGTGGCCGCCTTGCCGGAGAGCACCGTCACGCGCGAGGCGTCGCCGCCCAGTTGCCGGCAGATCTTCTCGAGATCGCCGACGTAGGTCGCGAAGCGCTGCTCGTAGTCCGGCTCGCCGCCCAGCCCGCCGACGATCAGAAAGTGCGTTCCGCCCGGCTGCGCCGCGAGCGCCGACACGAGCAGCAGCCCGAGCGCCAACAGCCGCAGCTTTGGTGACGGTTTCAACTTGACCCCGATGCCCGCACGCCGGACCTAATCTATCAATCTATCGTAGATGGCGAGTGGTTCGCAACCGCAGATGAACGCAGATCAACGCAGATCAACGCCGATAAACCAATACAGATCCATCTGCGTTTATCTGCGTTCATCTGCGGTTGAATCTTGTGCGCGCGCCTCGTGTTAATCTTGAAGACATGAGCGGGTTGCGCTCGCGAAGAGTCTTGCTGGGCGCTGCGGTGCTGGCCCTCGGCTGCCTGGCGGTCGTCCACGCCCAGTTCAGCCGCCGGCCGGGATTCTTCGGCGAGGAATACGTTCCGCCGCCGCCGGACGCCAACGAAGAAACCGAGTTCTACTTTACGCGCCTCGCCTACACCGGCACCTACGAGGGCCGCTGGGGCCCCCAGGCCTGGACCATCGATTCCCCCAAGGCCGAGCGGCAGTTCATCCAGGGCGTGCGCCGGCTGTCGAACCTCCACGTCCGCTCCATGGAGAAGTACCTGCGCGCCACCGACCCGGAGCTGTTCGACTACCCGTGGCTCTACGTCGTCGAGCCGGGCCACTGGGTGCTGAGCGAGCCGGAGGCCGATGCCTTGCGTCAATACCTGCTGCGCGGCGGCTTCCTCATGACCGACGACTTCCACGGAAGCTGGGAGTGGGACCGCTTCATGCGCGGCGTGCGGATGATCTTCCCGGACCGTCCGATGGTCGAGATCGAGGACGCCGACGAAGTTTTTCACGTGCTGTTCGATCTCAACGACCGCTTCCAGGTTCCCGGCCTGCAATACTTGTACTCCGGCAGCAAGTCCGAACTGGACGGCTTCGAGGCGCATTGGCGGGGCGTCTACGACGACCGGGGGCGGCTGATGATGGTGGCCAACTTCAATATGGACCTGGGCGATGCCTGGGAATGGGCCGACTTGCCGCAGTATCCGGAGCCCTGGACGGCGATGGCTTATCGTCTGGGTCTTAATCAGATTATCTACGCGATGACGCACTGAGTGGGGTAGCGGGCAGTTTGGAGAGGCCGGCCAGTCCTCAGTTAGTCGTGGATGCCCTGTCCGTGAAGGCGACTTCCGAAGCAGTGGAAAGCGAAACCGCTAGACACTGCGGCGTTATTCGCGGGTAATCCGGCTCAGCTTCCCAGATCGGGACTTCTGGATCGTGAACGGGCCACGCGTGACTACCAGGCGGCCGAGGGATGCCGAATAGAGCGAAGAACAGGCGACAACTCGGCACGACAATGTTCGGTAAACGGCTGCTTGGCCTTCACCTGGAAGTTGCTCTTCAAGGCTGTCCAGACGACGGCATCCAGTTTCTTGGAACGAGCCCAAGCGGGGATCGGCCCGCTGGCTGCTCCAGAAGCCACGGACTCCGCCGACTGATGGACAGGGGTCCGGCCTATTTTCTCCAACGTCGTGCCTTCACGGCGCCGCAGGTCGCAGGCAGCGTCTTCAACGTTGGTCCGCTTGCTGACGCCCCATGCCACCGTCGTTGCGCTTCCGCTGTCATCGTCGATTACCAGCGTAAGGGCACCAAGACGAGTCTTAGAGACACGTGAAAACTCAAGCTTCAGCGTCGGTCCATCGAACTGCCATGCATCGTGCCATTGCTCGAACTCCGGGCCTCCCTCCCACAAGAGAGATCCCCAACCGAGAATCCCGATCTTCATCGTTGTTCCACCCCACTCTACAACATTCACGCCCTTCCGATTTCATGATCGCTCTCACGCTGCGGGTAGATCGAAGCTGGCTGGCACATCGTGACCCCTCCCGTCGGCATGACGCTCTAGATCCGAGCACAAGGCCACGTTGACGACACACGCCCTTACCGTGGAAGTGCCACCATCCCGGTTCCGGGCGGATCGTCGCTTACTCGGAAGTTGAGCCCAAACGGCGTTCGAGGAAACTTGTGCTCGCCTGGGGTTATGGGGTTCTCCGGGAGCTTGTCACGAATCCGGCGGGAAATTCTGTAGTAAGCGGATCACGTCTCGGGCCCTCACCAAAGAGTCCTTCACGGTCTTGACGAGTTCGGGTACCGTTTCCTCGTAGTCGGCGTCCTCTCGGTACTTCTTCAAGCGTTCTCCATGCGCTCCAAGCCGCCGGCGTGATTTCTCACTGTGGTTCTGGTACTTCTCCCAGACAAACTGATGCGCGCCGCGCCTCGGAACGATGAAACCCTGGTCCCGAAGAGTCTGCCGAGACTTGCAAAAGGCGGCGTAGTAGGCGCGGCTGACAGCCGAGCGAAGAGCAGCCTCGTTGTCCCGGCGCTCGGCGAGTTCGTCGGCCAGCTCCAGGTATTGGACCCAATCAAACATCCTCTAGACGTAGTGTAGGCAGAAGTTCAGCCGAAAGCGTACGAGAGGCAGATGGTCCAACCACCACTCCTCGTCGAACTGGTCCTCTCGCTTTCGCGCTTCGTCCACCGAAAGCTGTGTCCGAATAAGCGCCAGCAACTTCGGCTCGCCTTCCCCGCGGAGGTCATGGGCGACCATCAGCGTAACAGATGTGTTTGGTCCGAAACACCGCGCGATTTGCCCGCGCGCCTCGATCAGCAGAGGAGCCAAATCCTCATGCTCTCGGAGGAGCCCCTCCACCTCTCCGGCCTGCTCGAATTCGTATTTGTCGGCTAGGTTTTCGACATAGGTTTGCATCTTCGTTGTCCCGACATCCATTTTTGACCTCGCATGACAAGAGGCGAAATAGACCAGCGTGGCAAACCGGCTTATGCCAGTATAGCGGAGGTGGGTGAACAAGTTCAAGGAAATAGCACCGCGGCGGTCGTCTTGCGTGCCTACGAACCGTCGCGAACATGGATCTTGGGAGACGTCTTCGCGAAGAAGGAGCCGCACCTCGGAAGGGCATCCACGCCCCCAACGGCGCGTTGCGCAAACTGACCCGCCACCCTGAGTTGCGGCGGGGCCGCTGGTACAATGTAACCGGAGAGTGGGGATGGCGACCAAGGTCAAGGCGATCACCTACGAAGAATCGCTCACCACGCCGGAGGTCACCTACGAGGAGATCGTCAATGGCGAAGTGCGAACTATGCCGCCGCCGAGGTTAAAGCACCAACGATTGATTCACCGTCTGGCGGTCGCGCTCGACCGCCAGCTCGATCCTGGAACGGTCGAGATCCTGCAGAATTACGGGCAGGCCATCCGGAAGAGGCCGGCGTTCACTTATCGCATACCGGACTTCGCTGTTTTCCTGAGGGCAACCATGGTCCGCCAGGACGAATACTATGTCTGGTCGCCCCCGGAGCTGCTGGTCGAGGTGATTTCGCGGAGCTACCGGCGCAAGGACCTGGAGGAGTTGCTGGTCGATTACGAGGCCATCGCGCTCGCGGAGCTGTGGGTGCTCGACATGGACGAGCGGGCGGTGAGGCGGTTTCGGCTGCAAGACGCCAGGCTGCGGGAGATCGCCTCGATCTTACGGGGCGCGGTCGCACCGCTGCGGTTCCCAAACGTCACCGTTGACGTCGACAAGCTGTGGCGGACGCTCGACGAGGGCTGACCGCAGTTCTCACCAATACAACTTCAACCCGAACTGAATCTGCCGCGGGGAGTTGCCCTGCGCGGAGATCACGCCGCGGGTCGCCGAGGTGACGCCGGTGTTGGGGCCGCCGAAGCGCGGGGTGTTGAAGGCGTTGAGGAACTCGGCGCGGAACTGCACGGTGAGCCGCTCCACGGGGCGGAAGTCCTTGAACAAAGACAGGTCGAAGTTGCGGACGCTGTCGTTGCGGATGTCGGGGAGCGTGGGGGTCAGCGAGCCGAGTGTGAAGGGCGGCGGCTGGGTGAAGACGTCGATATCGAAGTAGCGGTTGAGCCGCTGGTCGACCGGGCCGCTGAGCTTGCCGCTGCGGCCGTTGTTGTTGGCGAGCAGCCGCGGATTGAAGAGGCCGGCGGTGTTGTTGGCGGTGATCGAGAGCGGCGTGCCGCTCTGGAACAGGGTGATGCCATTGAACTGCCAGCCGCCCAGCAGCGCCTGCACCGGTCCCGACGCGCCGCCGCCGAAACGGCGGCCGCGCCCGAAGGGCAGCTCGTAGATATAAGCAATTACGAAACGGTGGGCCAGGTCGATGCCGCTGAGGGAGCGGCTGGCGTAGACGTTGTAGCTGTCCTGGTGATCCATGCCGTTATCCAGGCTCTTCGCCCAGGTGTAGGAGCCGTCGAACTGCAAGCCGCGGGCCAGCCTCTTGCCCATAGTGACCTGGAGCGAGTGATAGGTGGAGGAGGCGCCGCCGTTGTAGAGCGGGATGATGTCGGTGAACTGCGGGTAAGGGCGCAGCGACTGCGCGCGGCTGATGCGCGGGCCGACCAACACGCCGCTGTCGACGCGGCCGACGTAGGGATTCGGCACCAGGTCGTTGAGCGCGTTCCCAAGAGCCAAGGCTTCCCGCGGAAGCTGATTGATACTCAAGCCGCCCTCGCCGACGCGCGCCAGTTGCAGGCCGCGCGTGCCCACGTAGGCCACCTCGAGCAGCACCCCGGCCGGCAGCTCGCGCTGCACGTTGAAGTTCCACTGCATGGCCCAGGGCGTCACGGTGTCCTGGAGTGGCGCTTGCAGGTTCGCCCCGGCCTGGGTGAGCAGGCCCTCGGCGGCGCCCGGCGAGGGCCGGAATCCCTGCGGGTACGGAGTGCGGAGCAGGTTGAACGGCGTGATGTTATCGAGCGTGGTGACCCAGGGATACTCGATGCGGAAGCCGAACGGTCCGACGGTGCCCTGCGCGGCTTGGTTCGAGGGACCGAAGACGTGCGAGTAGCCGGCGCGGATCACGGTGCGGCCGCCGAGGCGGTAGGCGAGGCCGGCGCGCGGGGCGAGGTTGTTTTTGTCCCAGCGATACTGATAGCGGCTGTTGCCGTCGACGCCCGCGAAGACCACCCCGCCGCGCCCGAGCGGCGAGGGGATGAACGGATCAAAGTAGTTCATGCGGTTGTAGCGCTCGGTGCGGGGTGTGTCGAGGTCGTAGCGCAGGCCGAGGTTCAGCGTGAGCTTGGAGGTGACGCGCCAGTCGTCCTGGATGTAGCCGGCGTGGTAGTAGCTCTGGGAGGCGACGTTTTTCCAGCCTTGGATCAGGACGTTGCCGGTGGTGCCGGTACCGAGCAGCAGCGAAGCGATGGGGTGGCCGGCCGTGGCGCTGGCGGCGGTGGGGTTGGGTCCCTGCGTGAATCCGGCGGCGAAACCAAACGTGCCGGCGCTGCGGGCTTCCCAGACGTTGACCCGAATCAGTCGGCCCTCCCAGCCGACTTTGAGGGTATGCGCGCCGCGCACCTGGGTGAGGCTGGCCAGCGCCGTATGACTCATGAATGCATTCCAGCGGTGGTCGTTGCCGCCGAGGTTGACGAAGCCGGTGGCGGAGAAGCGCGGGAACATGGCGCGGTCGGCGGCCGTGTCGATACCGGCCGGCAGCCCCAGGCTGGAGGGCAAGAAGCCGAGCCCCTGGTTGTCGAAAACGAACAGCGTGCGGGCGAAGCCCAGGCGCAGGCTCAGGATGGTGCGCGGCGAGAGGGTGTGGGTGTAATCCGCCACCGCTCCGCGCACGCGATTCTGCTGCACCACGCGTCCCTCGGCAATGGTGAGCTCGTTCGGAAAGAAAATCGGCGGGGTGTCGGTGGTGAGCCGGTGGGAGTAGCGGGCGAAGAATCTCTGGCGGTCGGAGAAGTTGTGATCGATGCGGACGTCGCCCTGGTCGATGTCGATGCCGCGCGCGCCGCTCAGGGAATAGTTGTTGCGCCGGGTCACGGCGTCCCCTGGCGTGTTGGCCAGCGGGAAATATTTCATCGCGTTGAGGGCCACGCGGTCGAGTTTGTCCGCCGGGATGCGGTTGCCATCAAAGGCGTCGCGGATGGAGCCGGAGCCGGAAGGGTTCGGCCGGGTGCCGAAGGGATCGAAGATGCGGATCAACCCTCCGTTGGCGACACGGCTCTGGGAGAAATCGCCGATGCGCTCCTCGGCGGTGGGAACCGAGAAGGTTGTCGGGGCGAGGCTGCGCTCCCGCAGGCCCTCGTAGGCGGCCATGAAAAACGTCCGGTCGCGGCGGATGGGGCCGGTGACGGTGCCGCCGAACTGGTTGCGGCGGAACGAGGCCAGCTTCTCGCCGCGGCGATTGGCGAAGAAATCGTTGGAGTCGAGCCGGGCATTGCGAAGGAACTCGAAGACGCTGCCGTGGAGCTGGTTGCCGCCGCTCTTGAAGGCCACGTTGAGCACGCTGCCCAGGCTGCGTCCGAACTCCGCCGAGTAGTTGGCGCCCATCACCTTGAACTCGTCGATGGCGTCGACCGAGGGGAACACCGAGATCCCGGTGAAGCCGTTGACGGTGGGGAATGAGGCGGTGATGCCGTCGATGATGGTGTCCATCATGGTGGCGCGGGCGCCGTTGACCGAGTAGGACATCTGGTTGTAGGCGTTGCCGACGCTGCCGGTGACGCCGGGCGTCGAGAAGATCAGGGAGTAGACGTTGCGGGTGTTGAGCGGCAGGTCGAGGATGCGCCGCGTGTCGACGACCTTGCCGAGCGTGGAGGTGTCGGTCTCGAGCAGCGGCGCGTCGGCCGAGACCAGCACCTGCTCGCTGACCTCGCCCACCGCGAGCGTGATGTCCAGGCGCGCCTGCTGCTGCACTTGGAGCACGATGCCCTCGCGGATGAACCGCTTGAAGCCCGCGGCGGATGCCTCCAGGCGATAGGCGCCCGGGGGAAGCAGCGGCGCCGTGTAGTTGCCGGCGGCGTCGGAGCGCGCCTCGGCGCGGGCGTTGGTGCCGATGTTGACGATGGTAATGGCGGCGTCCGGGACCACCGCGCCACTGGAGTCTCGAACGGTTCCCAGGATGCTGCCCGTAAAGGTCTGAGCGAGCAGCGCGATCCCCGACAGCGCGATGCAGACGCCCGCAGTTAGGACTGGACGCATGACCACCCCCCTGAAGATTTCAGTGTATAACGAAAGCCGGGCGATTTGCCCCGGCGCCCAATCCCCGCCCCCCGCCCTAGACCGCTCCCCACTTCCTCCGCAGCAGCCACTCGCCGGCGCGCAGCGCCAGGGCCAGCAGGAACACGATGGGCATGTCCCAGAGGTCCTGGTTCTCGCGCGCCGTGATTCCGGCCTCGGTGAAGCTGATCTCCACGGGGAGCTTGGCGGGGTTATCGAGCGTCCAGTAGCGCCCGCCGGTCTGCTCGGCGATCTTCTTTCTGCTCGGGGTGGAAACTCTCGGCCACGCCGTCCTCGCGGTGAAACAGCAGCGATTCGCGGCCGGGCTCTTCGTCCTGGCGGTGCGCCGCTAGCTCGACACGATAGGTGCCGGCGGCGTGCCGCGCCTGACCGACGAGCCGCTTGCCGGGAAACGTTCTGTTATGGTTTAACCGCCCATTCCCGTTGGCGCGACGGGCTGGCGTCACGGCTGGTACCGCGGCATTTGCTTCCATTCGATGGTGGAGCCGGTGTTCGGATTGGCGCTGGGGTCATCGCTGCCGAGCACGTTGCCCTGGCTGTCAATCCAATAGTGTTTGTAGGTTGTGGGCAGGTGGACCGGCGGGCCTGTCCCGAAGGGATTCACGTAGGTTTGGACGGCGCCGAGGTTCTCGCGCACGTAGAAGTTCCTGCGGTCCTGGGAGGCGTTCCTGTCATCGGTTACCCGTTGCCAGTTCCGCTGGGACCAATCGCGGTATTGGCGAGCGGCCTCCGCGTACGCTGTGGAGTTTTTCAGGTTTTGAGCCATGATGCCGCGCCTGCCGAAGGCGGCGCCGTTGGTAGCGGATATCTGGTCGGCCACCAGGGGCAGCCAGGAAGCATACCCCGGCCATTGGCTGGCCTCAGAAAGGGCCGCGGTCATTGCCATCACCGCGGTGTCATAGGCCGGGGCGATGTGGCACTTGACGGTCCCGCGGCTGGCCACGCCACTGGCGGAATAGGTAACGTCGAACTGGTAGGCGGAGGCGAAGCCGGCAATCGGAGCCGTCTGCCGGGGCTGCCCAATCCGGAGGTCCGCCGGCCGCAGAGCCGAGAGCTTCTCGTAAACAAACTGGCCGGGCGGATAGTTGACGGGGTAACCGGCGTTGCCCACCATCACGGTGATGGCCTTGTTGTCCGGCGCGACAAGGGTCAGGGCAAACTGACCGTCTTCCCCGACGCGCCAGCCTTGCGGGAGGGCGTACGAGAAGAACTGGCCGTTGCTGATGCCGAGGCCGGGGGCCGGCGGCACGGGGTCTAAAGCAACTGGTTTAACGGGAAACAGGTTCGGTGGAGTCTTTTTCTGTGGCGCCTGTTTCTGTGGAGTCTGTGCGGCGGCGGGCGCCGGGTCGCCGGTGCAGCCGGGGAGCGAGCAAAGTACGGCGCACAGTATGAAACGCCGGGCGGCGGCAGATTCTCCCGCGCGCCGCGCATCATGTCCAGGATTTCCGTTTTGACGCCCACCTTGCGAATCAGTATGCATTAGTTGCCTTCCCTTGATCGGCTCAGTTGCACGCAGTTGCAGCTCTTCTTCCCCGGGCTTCTATCGTATCGGTTTGACCTCAGACCGCGCCCCACTTCCGGCGGAGCAGCCACTCGCCGGCGCGCAGCGCGATGGCCAGCAGGAACACGATGGGCATGTCCCAGAGGTCCTTGTTCTCGCGCGCCGTGATGCCGGCCTCGGTGAAGCTGATCTCGGCGGGGAGCTTGGCGAGGTTGTCGAGCGTCCAGTAGCGCCCGCCGGTCTGCTCGGCGATCTTCTCGAGCAGCCTTTGGTTCTGCTCGGGGTGGAAACTCTCCGCCACGCCGTCCTCGCGGTGAAAGAGCAGCGATTCCCGGCCGAGCTCCTCGTCCTGGCGGTGCGCCGCTACCTCCACACGATAGGTGCCGGCGGCGTCGGCGGCCAGGTCCGCTTCGTAGACGCCCTCCTGGTCGGGCGAGGGGCGCAGTTCGAGCGTCGACGGCGATCCATTCTCCGGGGTCACGGTCGCCAGGACGGTGGCGTTGTTGGCCGTCTCGTAGGTCTTGGTGCGCACTTCGGCGCGGAGGTGCACGCGCTTCTCGTCGGAATAGACGGCGCGGTCCGGCCGCGCCGTCACTGGTCCGGGCGTGGCGCTGACCAGGGATCGCAGCAATTGCTGCCAGAAGGTGAAATGCGCGAGGTCCTTGTGATCGAGGCGCATGCGCCAGCGCCAGCTCCCGCCGGTGGCGAAGATCAGCGTCCGCCCGCGCCCGTAGTTCTGCGCGGCCAAAAGCGGAATCGTCCGCGCGCCGGGCAGCACGGCGTTCAGCAGCGCCGCCGCGCCGGGCTTCAGCTCGCCGGTTTGCTGGTAGTCGGCGAGGTCCGGGAGCTTGGACCAGCGCGCGGCGTTCTTGGCCGGATCTTCCTCGAGGCGGCAGACCAGCGAATCGCGCCCCTGCGGCGTGAGCTCGGCCTTCACCGGCCGCCGGTGGAAGGTGCCTCCGCCGGGCGCGAGCCGCACCGGCAGAATCTCGGCCAGCGGGGAGGCCGCCCAGCCGCCGTCGCTGAACGACCGCCGCCCGCCCAGAAACAGCACCGCGCCGCCGCGCCGGTTGGCAAACTCGCGGATCAGCTCCTGCTCCTGCGGCGTGAAGAAGTTCGCCTCGAGCGTCCCGATGATCAGCCCGTGATAGGCGAACAGTTCTTCGGGTTTGGTCGGGAAGCCCTCGGCCAGCGTCTTTTCGTTGTCCACGCCCTGGCGGTAGAACTTGTTGGCGGAGGTCCGCAGCAGGGTGACGAGCTGGACGCTGGCATCCTCGTCCGCGGCGCGGCGGATGAACTTGAACTCCCAGCGCGGCTCGCCTTCTACGTAGAGGATCTTCCGTTTGCCGCCGAGCACCTGCACGACGCGGGTGAGGGAATTGTTGCCGGTCACTTCCTCGCCGGCGATGGCGTCAACCGAGACGTTCAGCTTGCGCGCCCCGGCCTCGCCGGAGTTAAACAAAAGATCCTCGGTCTGCGCGCCGCGCCCGCGGGCGAGCGTGATCTCGCGCGAGGCCAGGACGCGCCCGCCGTCGCGCACCGACACGCGGGCCTTCTCGCCTTCCACGCCGCGATAGCGCAGCGTGAGCCGGGCGTTCAGGCGCGAGCCGGTCAGGGCCCGCGCCGGGAGCTCCACGTCGGTCAGCTCGACGTCGCGCGGGATCACGGTACGTCCTACTCCGACGGTGTGGACCGGGATGCGCTTCTGCCGGATCTCCGCCAGCATGGCGCGGTCGAGGCCGCCGTTATTGTCGGCGCCGTCGGAGAACATCACCACGCCGCCCACCGGCAAGGTGCTGGTTTCGCGCAGCAGACTAGCCAGCGATTCGCCGACCCGCGTGGCGTTGCCTTGAGCCGCCAGCTGCGCCGGGTTGTCGACGCGCGTGGTCTCGCCGGAGAACCCGTACAGCCGCACCTGGAAACGGCTCTCGAGATCCCGCAGCAGGCTGCCGGAGAGCTTCGCCTGCACCTTGTCGAGCCGCGACTCGGCGCTCTCCTGGAGCGCCATGCTGCGCGAGGTGTCGACCAGCACGGCGATGACGTTCTGCTGCGGGCGCAGCGCGCTGACGCGCACCACCGGGTGCCACAGCAGCGCCAGCACCAGCGCCACTAGCGCCGTCTGCATCGCCCAGACCGCCGCCTGCCGCGCGCGGCCGTGCCGCTCGCCGCGCCGCCGCACGTTCCACGCCAGCGCCGCAGCCGCCGCCAGAATCAGCGCGCCCAGCAGCCACACCGGCCACCCCGACAGGAGCGCGAATTGTCCCTTCTCGAAAACCGCGCGCGGATACTTAAAGAAGAACTCGAACATCAGTGTGTCATCGCGTAGATGATGTAGTTAATCCCGTAGCGATACGCCAGCGCCGTCCAGTGCTCGGGGTACTCGGGCAGGTCGGCCCACTCCCAGGCGTCGCCCAGGTCCATGTTGAAGTTGATGGCCACCAGCAGCCGCCCCTTGTCGTCGTAGATGCCGCGCCAGTGCGGCTCGACTCCATCCTGCTCATAGGTGCTGCCGCTCCGCAAGTACTGGATTCCCGGCACCTGCACCTTGCGATCCACGTCGTAGAGGACGTGGAAGACCTCATCGTCGCTCGAGATATCGACAATCGGACGGTCCGGGAACACGCGCTTCATGCTGTCCAGAAAGCTCTGCCACTGCCAGGAGCCGTGGAAATCGTCGACCATCAGGAACCCGCCGCGCAGCAGGTACTCGCGCATCCGCGCCGCTTCCTGCTCGTCCAGGTACCAGTAACCAACTTCCACCGCGTAGATCCAGGGGTAGTTGAACAGATCGTCGTCGAGCGGCCGGACGACCTTTTCCATGGAACGCACGTGCACGTTGGTGAGGCGGCGCACGCCCTGGAGGAACTGCCGCTCGGCCTTGGGGTAGTCCACCGTCCAGGAGCCGCCGCCCCGGCGCCGGTAGGCGCCGCCCATCGAGTAGGCCAGCCGCACGAAGTAGTATTCGGTTTCCTCGTTGGCGTCCGGCGGGATCGGCACTTCGTCGTAGTCCAACTGGCGGAGTCGCTGGAGAGCCGGCAGAACCGAGGCAAACAGCGCCAGGCCCGCGCAGCCGATCCACCACCACCGCCGACGGCTGGAAAGCGATTGCATGACTAGCCCTAGAGGCTGTCCCGCTTTAGATTTGACAACCGCTCCCTGCGGTCGCGGCTCGGAAGCCGTTACTGAGCCGCGACCGTAGGGAGCGGTAGCAGGGACAGCACACTAGATTCGAGAGTACCACGGCAGGGCGACTGCTACAATCTGGCGGTGTACTGTTGCGAGGAGTTCGACGCGCTGGTCGACCGCGAGATGGCGCGCGTCGCGCCCAAGCCGCGGCTCGGCGAGGGGCGGATCGTCAACGACATCGACACCGAGTTTTTCCTGGTGTTCGGCGAGAGCCGGCACAGCTTCGTCGGGATCAACTACTGCCCGTTCTGCGGCCGAGTGGTCTCGCGGGAATTGTGGAATCGGGAGAAAAAGAAGTAGCTCAAGCTCGCGCGATCATTTCCTTCAGCCGCGCGGCGCATATACGGCTGCCTTCTTCCTTGCGGCCCTCCGGCCCGCCCCAGTGGGTCTCGAGACTGACCGCGCCGCGGTAGCCGTCGCGGGCCAGCGCGTCGAACTGCCCCTTCCAATCGACTTCGCCTTCGCCGAACGGTCCCCACACGACGCGGTCGCCGGCCGGCGTGCGGACGCCATCCTTGGCGTGGACGTGGAGAATGCGGGAGACCGGCAGGCGGGCGTAGCCGTCCGGAAACGGCGTCTCCCCGGCCATGTAGGAGTTGCCCGGATCCCACACCAGCCCGAGCGAGGCGTCCTGGAGCGTGCGCAGGACCGGCGCGGACTCTTCGGCGGTGGCGATATTGCAGGCGTGCTCGTTTTCGAGTCCGATCTTCAGCCCGTGGCGGGCGGCCCGATCGACCGCCCCGGCCAGCGACTCGACGACCTGCCCGAACAGCCGCTGCGGCTCGACCGTACGCCAGAACGTGAAGACGCGCACGATCGGCGCGCCTAGCGCCAGCGCCACCTCGATCGACCGCTCGAGGATTCGCGGCTGGTCGGCAAACTGGTGCCTGGAGTGAAAGGCGTCCTGCTCGAAGCGCTGGTCGATGGCGCCGCCGTCCGGGTGCGTGCATTTGAACACCGGCGAGGCGATGGAGAGAATCTTCACGCCGGCCCGCCCGGCGATCTCGCGCAGGCGCCGGATCTGCGCATCCTCGAGGTCGACGACGTTGGTGTCCCAGGCCGTCCGCACCTCCACGGCCGGGTAGCCCAGCTCTACGGCGATGGCTACGGCCCGCTCGAAGTCCTGACAGAATTCGTCGGTGATGAAGGCGAGGGTGAAGCCGGCCATAGCACCTGGATTGTAATACAGATGCCGCCGGGGCGCATTCAGTCGGCGACGCCCAGCTTTTTCAGTTTCTCAATCAGTGTGGTGCGCTTCAGCCCCAGCGCCAGCCCCGCCTGCGTCTTATTACCACCCGCAGCCTCCAGCGCGCGCAGGATGAGGTCCCGCTCGAACTGACCGACCAGATCGCGAAACGGCCGCGCGCCGGTGATGGCCGGCTCGGCTCCGCCGTAGCGCCCGCGCGGCGGAGGAAAGTCGCCGATTTCGAGCTCGGAGCGGTCCTGGCTGCGGATCACGGCGATCTCGACGGCGTTCTCCAGCTCCCGGATGTTGCCGGGCCAGGGCCGGCTCATCAGCTCCACGTCCGCCGACGCCACGAAGCGCTTCGGCTCCAGCCTGTCGCGCCGGGTGAACTTTTCGAGGAAGTGCGCCGCGAACAGCGGGATATCCTCGGGGCGCTCCCGCAGCGGCGGCAGGTGAATCGGGAAAACGTTGATGCGGTAGAAGAGATCCTCCCGGAAGCGTCCCTCGGCCACGCGGTTCCACAAGTCGACATTCGTCGCAGCGATTACCCTCACTTCCAACCGGATGGCCTCGACCCCGCCCACGCGGTGGATCTCCCGCTCCTGCAGGACCCGCAACAGCTTGGGCTGGAGCTCCAGCGGCAGGTCGGCGATCTCATCGAGGAAGATCGTCCCGTGGTGAGCCTGCTCGAAGCGGCCGACGCGCGGCTGGTGGGCGTCGGTGAAGGCGCCCTTGACGTGGCCGAAGAACTCATCCTCGAGCAGCGTCGCCGGAATGCCGCCGCAGTTGACCGATACCATAGCGCGCCGTCGCCGGTGCGACAGGCGGTGAATGGCTTGCGAGATGCGCTCCTTGCCGGTTCCGGTCTCTCCCGTGATCAGGACCGATGTATTGCGCGGCGCCACCAGTCGCACCTGCTCGAAGACTTTCTGGATCGCCTCGCTCCGGCCAATGATGAAGTCCGGCGGCAGTCCCAGCTCCGCCAGCTCAGTCGCCAGCCGGGGTTCCAACAGCCGGGTCAGGCGCGCCAGGAACTCCTCGGCCCCCAGCGGCTGCTCGACGACCTCGGCTCCGGCCTGCTTCAAGGCCTCGGCCACCGCCGTATGACCCGGCTGATGCAAGACCATCAACGGCGCGGCGGATCCTTCGCCCGGCACGCGACTCAGCAAGCGCAAAAGTGCGGGCAGGGAACTCGACCAGTCCTCCTCCTTGAGATCCGCCACCACCACATCCGGGCCTAGGGCGCTCGCTTTACGACAGGCCTCATCGGTGGCGTCGGTCCGCACAGTGCGGAAGCCCTTCGACTCCAGGAGCATCTGCCGCTCGCGTTGCTCGACGCTGTCGGGTCCCATCAGCAGCACGCGGTGCGGCCCTCCCGTTCGGTTCAGCGGGTCTAGCACGATTGACCGGTTCCGGCTCCAGAGTCATATCGGAGGATGCGCCCCCGAGCAACACACTCTCTGTCAACGAATCGACGCTCCAATCGCGATGCGTGAAAACAAAGGCGTTGTGCGAAGCTTCTCCGGCGCCTCTGATAGCACTGGTGACGCAAGCGGGTCCCAAAATGAACTTCCCATCGAGGATCGTTCGGCGTGCCGCGGTCCGAGTTACACAAACCGAATCCTTTGCGTCGATGCTTCAATTTGAAACGCCCGGCGTGCGCGCGTCTCATTCTGAAACACCGTGGCGTCTTGCAGCCGGCTGAGGCTTCACACGCCGTACGGAGCTAGTCTCGGATCGCTAGGCAGCCCGCGCCGCTAGACATAGGATTCCCGGCGCTTTTCGTCAAACTTTGGACGTTGACCGAATCGCGTCGCCGTCCGATCGCGCTGAAAACAAACGTGACGAACTGCCCGCGCGATTGGTGACCCTCGTGCAATCAATGAGCGCCGGAGGCGAGAAGATCACCGATGCCGTCGGCAGCCGTTGCGATTCAAGCAGAAGTCCCCCGGGCCACCGCACCTGATCCGCGTGAGCACCGGAATCAACTGGTGATGGCTCACCTGCCACTGGTCAAGGCCATCGCCAGCCGCGTCCGGGAGAATCTTCCCGTGCAAGTGGAGCTCGACGACCTGGTTCACGCCGGCATCCTCGGGCTGTTCGATGCGGTGCAGAAGTACGACCCCGCGAAGAAAGTGATGTTTCCCCTTTACGCTAAGCACCGCATAAAGGGCGCCATACTAGACAGCCTCCGCCAGCTCGATTGGGCCTCGCGCGACTTGCGAAAACGCTACAAGCATATCGAGGCGCTTACCCAGAAGCTTGGTCATCAGCTCGGCCGCGCCCCCACGGAAATGGAGTTGGCTCGCGCCACGGGGGTGAGCCTGAGCCGCTGGCGGAAACAGGTTCTGGAACTGCACGCCGCCGGGCTCGGTCCCTGGCAGAGCCACCTGGGCGGGCATTCGGCCGAGGCGCTGGATCGGCTGGTTACCGAGGGGCCGAAGCACGAGCCGGATCTGCCCGATCGAACGTGCGCCCGCCGACAGCTCGCCGGCTTGCTGGCCCAGGTCATGCAGACGCTGCCGGTGCGCTACCGGCGTGTCGTGCTGCTTTACTACACGCAAGGCGCCACCATGAAGCAGATCGGCGCCGATCTGGGCGTCAACGAAAGTCGCGTCTCGCAAATCCACAAGGCGGCGCTCGAAAAGCTCCAGATAGCGCTTTGCACTCGGGGCATTCGTACCGCCACGATGTTTGTGCGTTAGTTTCCCAGGATTCGGCGCAGTTCGGTCTCCCCGATAACTTCGACGCCGAGCCGGCGCGCCCGATCGAGCTTGGATCCAGACTCGGCCCCCGCCACCACGTAACGCGTTTTCTTGCTTACCGAGCCGGCGACCTTGCCGCCGGCAGCCTCGATCTTCGCCGCCGCTTCCTCGCGGCTCATCCCCTCGAGTTTGCCCGAGAGCACAAAGGTCATACCGGCCAGGGTCGCTCCGGCCTTCGCCGCTTCCGGTTCTTGCTCGAACCGTAATCCCGCTCGCCGAAGCCGCTCCAGCAGCTCGCGGTTGCGCGGCTCGGCGAAAAAGCTTCGAATGGCTTCCGAAACGCGCGGCCCGACCTCTTCGGCCCGCTCCAGCTCGTCGGTCGAAGCGCCCGCCAGGCGGTCGAGGGTGAGGAAATGCCGGCCCAGAATGGTCGCCGTCCGCTCGCCGACGTACGGGATCCCGAGGGCGTGAATGACGCGCGCCAGCGGCGTCGATCGGGATGCCTCGACGTTTCGCACCAGGCTATCCGCCGACTTGGGGCCCATGCGGTCGAGGGCCGCCAGTTGCTCCCGCGTCAGCCCGTAGAGATCCGACACGCTGCGCACCAGCCCGCGATCGACGAGCTGGTCGACCAAAGCCCCACCCAACCCGTCGATGTTCATCACGCGCCGCGAGCCGAAGTGCAGCAGCGACTCCTTCAGGCGCGCCGGGCAATCGGTGTTCACGCATCGCCAGGCCGCCTCACCGGGCTGGCGGACGACTCTGGTGCCGCAGGCCGGGCACTCCGGGGGCATCGCGAACGGCCGCCGCTCGACGCCCGGGGCTTCCACGCGCACCACTCGCGGGATCACATCCCCGCTGCGCTCGATCAGCACCTGGTCGCCGATCTGTACTCCCAGCCGCGCGATCTCGTCTTCGTTGTGAAGCGTAGCGCGGCTTACAGTCACGCCCCCGATCTGTACGGGGGCCATGTAGGCGGTTGGCGTCAGCACTCCGGTGCGGCCGACGTTCACCCCAATGTCGAGAACCGTCGTGATGGCCTGCCGCGCGGCGTACTTGTAGGCGACGGCCCACCGCGGGGCCTTGGCGGTGCTCCCGAGGCGCTGGTGCAGCGCCAGGCTCGACACCTTCACCACGACGCCGTCGATTTCGTAGGGAAGTTTCTCGCGTTTCTCCTCCCATTCCCGGATGAACGCCAGCGCCTCCTCGGCCCCGCGGCAGACTCGCCGGTTGGGGTTCACTTTGAGTCCTAGCGACGAGAGTTTTTCGAGGCTGTCCCAGTGCCCTTTGGCGCCGGGGGCGCCTTCTATAAATAACTGATAGGCGAAAAACTCCAGCCGCCGCGAGGCGGTGATCGAGGGTTCCAACACGCGCAGCGATCCCGCCGCCGCGTTGCGCGGGTTCGCGAAGGGGGGCAGGTTCTGCTCCTGGCGCTGCACGTTGGCGCGCTCGAACTCCGCCCGGGTCAGGATCACTTCGCCGCGCGCCTCGACGCTCCCGGCGGCGGCCGCCAGCCGCAAGGGCAGGGACCGGATGGTGCGGGCGTTTTCGGTGACGTCCTCGCCCACCTCGCCGTCGCCCCGGGTGACGGCGCGCGCCAGCCGTCCATTCTGGTAGTGAACGGCCATCGAGACGCCGTCGAGCTTCAGCTCCGTCACGTAGCCGACTTCGGCCAGCCCGGCGAGCTGGCGCACCCGGCGATCGAAGTCGCGGACCTCCTCCTCGCTATAAGCGTTGTCCAGGCTGAGCATGGGGGAGGAATGCGGCGTCTTGACGAAGCCCTCTCGCGGCTTGCCGCCGACGCGCTGGGAGGGAGACTCCGGCGTCACCAGGTCCGGCCGCTCGGCTTCTAGTTCTTTCAGCCGCCGCAGAAGCGCGTCATAGTCGGCGTCGCTGATCTCGGGCCGGTCGAGAACGTAGTAGAGGTTTTCGTGGCGCTCGAGCTCGCGCCGGAGGTTTTGGATCTCCGTTTGCATGTCGCGCATCGTGGCTATTATAGGAAGTCCCGATGCCACCCTACCGGCGCGCTTTCGTGATCTACAACCCGGCGGCCGGATCGCGGCGCGCGCGACGCGCCCGGGACGTCGAAGAGGCGCTGCAACACTTGCGGCAACAGGCCGAGACGATCGAGGCGGCTCCCACCACCGCGCCGGGCTCCGCCACCGAGTTGGCGCGGCGCGCTTGTGACGCCGGCGCCGATCTGGTGTTGGCGTGCGGGGGAGACGGAACCATCAACGAAGTCGTCAACGGACTGGCCGGAACTTCGGTGGCGCTGGCCGCGCTGCCGGCCGGCACCGCCAACGTGCTGGCGCACGAGATGGGCCTGCCGCTCGATCCGGTCGCGGCAGCCGGGCAACTCGAGACGCTGGAGCCTCGACGCATCGGCCTCGGACGCGTCTCGTGGGCGGGGCGCTCGCCGCGCTACTTTGTTTCCATCTGCGGGGCCGGCTTCGACGCCCACATCGTCTACCAGTTGCTTCGCAGCGGCGGCACGCGCCTTGGCATGACTGGTTACTGGCTCGCGGGACTGCGGCAGCTCGGCCGGCGTCCGGCCTGCTTCCGGACAGACGTCGATGGCCGGACCCGGGAGTGCACTTTTGTGCTGGCTTCTCGAACCTCCCGCTACGGCGGGGGCCTGCGCCTCGCCCGCCGAGCTCACCTGCTCGATACACATTGGGAGACGGTCATGTTTCACTCCCGCTCGCCCTGGCGCTATCCGGTCTACCTGGCTAGCGCGGTGGCCGGGACCCTGGCGCGTCTGCCGGACGTGACTTTCGCCGCTGGCAGCCGTCTCGAGCTGGAGTCAAACCAGGCGGCGCCGGTGCGCATCGAAGTGGATGGCGAGTACGCCGGCCGCTTGCCCGCCGTCGTGGAGCTGGCGCCGGCGGCGCTGACGCTGCTGATGCCGCGCGACTACATCCACCGGCGGGCCGGGTATGGATAATATCACGCACACCCTGACGGCGCTGGTCCCGGCGCGGACGCGGCGCAACGGTGACGGCGCCCTACCACTCCCTGCGGTCGTGGCTCGGAAACGTTTGCTGAGCCGCGACCAAAGGGAGCGGTTTCCCGTGGTGGACGGCACCCCGAGGCCGCGCGGCTACATCCGCCGGCAGGCCGGGTATGGATAACCTCACGCACACTCTGGCGGCCCTCGCCCTGGCTCGAGCCGGGCTCGATCGCCTGGCGCCGCGCGCCTCTCTGACGTTGGTATTGGCGGCCAACGCGCCGGACATCGACGTCCTCGCGGCGGGCTGGGGCTCGCTCGCCTACCTCCGTCACCACCGCGGCGTTTCGCACTCCTTCGCTGGGATTCCGGTGATTGCCGGGCTGGTGGTGGTCGTGGTGTGGCTGCTGAGCAGACGGGGCGGGGCCTCCTTCCCTTGGACGCGGGCCTACGGGCTGGCGCTGGCGGGCGTGGCCTCGCACCTCCTGATGGATTTCTCGAATCTCTACGGCGTGCGGCCCTGGCTGCCGTTCTCTCCTCGATGGTACAGCTGGGACATTCTGTTTATCGTGGATGTCTGGCTGTGGGGAATCCTATTGGCGTGCCTGGCGGCGCCGGCGTTCGGGCGCCTCATCAGCGGTGAGATTGGCGCTCCTCCCGGCAGCGGGCGAGCAGCGGCCGTCGCCGGTTTGCTGCTCGTCGCCGGCTGGTGGACCGCCCGCGACCTCGCCCATCGCCGGGCATTGCAGATGCTCGAGTCGCACTTATACGCGGCCGACGATCAGCCGGCCGCTCCGCGGCGCGTCGCCGCCTTCCCCGATCCGCTGAATCCGCTGGCGTGGCGCGGCTTGGTCGAACTGGAAGGGTTCCATCGCCTCCTGCCGGTGCATATTGGGCGGCCGCTCGATCCGTCCGCCGGACAGGTTTTCTACAAGCCGGATAACAGCGCGGCGGTCGAGGCCGCCGCCGCAACTCGCACCGCGGCGGAGTTCGCCCTCTTCGCCCGGTACCGGTCGGCGTCCGTCGAGCCGCTCGAAGACGGCTACCGCGTGGTGTTTCGCGATTTTCGATTCCTCGACGGGCGTCGGAACGCCTTCGTTTGCTCGATCGACCTGGATCGCGATCTGCGCGTCCGGCGCGAAGACTTCTCGTTCTAGCGAAAACGCCGGGACAGCCAGTAAAACAGCGCGAGCAGGACGGCGATCGCCGCCGCGGCCGCGAGGGCGTTCTGGCGCAGCAGACTCCAGGCCTGGTCCCCGTAGCGCTGAGCGAGCATGGCGATTCCGAAGAACCGCACCGTCCGCCCGACCAGCACCGCCGCCGTGAAGCGCCCCAGCCCGACCCGGAAAACGCCGGAGGCGATGATGAACAGCTTCGTCGGCAGCGGCAGCGGAATCATGGTGGGCAGCAGGAGGGTCAAGGCGTCGTAGCGTTCCATCTGCCCACGGTACTGGGCGACCTTCTCGGGCGCGACGCGCCGCGCCAGCGCCGCCTCGCCCGCCCGGCGCGACACTGCGCGCAGGAACAGGCAGCCGGCCAGCGATCCGGCCGTGGCCAGCGCCGCGTAGAGCAGCGCGCCGCTCGGGTTGGCCGTGGCTTGCGCGAACAGCAGCACGTCGACGCCCTGCGGGATCGGCAAGGCCCCGGAATCGACTAGGGCGAGGAAGAACAATCCGGGAGCGCCCCAGGAGAGAAGCGTGTCGGCAAAAGACTGGGTCACGGGTTTCTCACCGCAGAGGCGCAGAGATCGCAGAGAAACCCTTTTTGCCGTCCTCTGCGTTCTCTGCGCCTCTGCGGTGAATCGGCCGTCCTAGCCTTTCAGGAGCTGCTTGGCGATGGTCGCCAACTGGATATTGCTCGGCAAAAGACTGGGTCACGGGTTTCTCACCGCAGAGGCGCAGAGATCGCAGAGAAACCCCTTTTGCCGTCCTCTGCGTTCTCTGCGCCTCTGCGGTGAATCGGCCGTCCTAGCCTTTCAGCAGCTGCTTGGCTATCGTCGCCAACTGGATATTGCTGGTTCCTTCGTAGATGGTTCCGATCTTGGCGTCGCGATAGAGCTTCTCGACCGGGTAGTCCTTGGTGAATCCGACGCCGCCGAAGATCTCGACGGCCCGGGACGCGACGCGCTCGGCCGTCACCGAGGCGAAATACTTGGCCATGGCAGCCTCGGCGAGGAAGCTCGCGCCGGCGTCCTTCAGGCGAGCGGCGTTGTAGACCAGCAGCCTTGCGGCCTCGACCTCGGTGGCCATCTTCGCGAGGTCGAACTGCACGGCCTGAAACTCAGCGATGGGCTTGCCGAACTGCTGGCGCTGCTTGGCGTAACCCAGCGCGTGATCGAGCGCGCCCTGGGCCAGGCCCGTCATCTGCGCCCCGATCGCGATGCGCCCTTCGTTGAGAGTTTCGATGGCGACCTTATAGCCGGCGCCGACCCCGCCGAGCACGTTCTCGCGCGGGACGCGGCAGGCCTCGAGAATCAGCTCGCAGGTCGAGGAGGCGCGAATCCCCAGCTTGTCTTCTTTTTTCCCGACGCGAAAACCGGGAAAGCCGCTCTCGACCAAAAAGCAGGTGATGCCGCGGTGACCGTCCTCGGGACGCGCATTGGCGAACAGCACGAACAGGCCGGCTTCGGCGGCGTTGGTGATCCACAGTTTCTGGCCGCTGAGCGCGAAGTGATCGCCGCGGTCCTCCGCGCGCGTCCGCAGCGCGAAGGCGTCGCTGCCGGATCCGGCCTCCGACAGCGCGTAGGCCCCCACCATCTCTGTCGCAAGCCGAGGCAGGTAGCGGCGCTTCTGCTCGATCGTCCCCCACCGCAGGATGGCGTTGTTGACGATGGTGTTCTGCACGTCGACGATCACCCCGGCGGACGGATCGACCGAGGAGAGCGCCTCGACCGCCAGCACCGCCTGGAAAAACGATCCACCCTGCCCGCGCCATTCTTCCGGAATCTCGATCCCCATCAGCCCCAGCCGGAAGAAATCCTCGATCAGCTCCGCGCGGAACTTGCCCTGCTCGTCCATCTGGCGCGAATGCGGCCGGATCTTCTCGCCGGCGAACCGGCGCACCGTGTCGCGAAACAGCCGTTCTTCCTCGCTCAGCTGGCTAAGCGCCGGCGGCCTCAACTCGGCAATCTGCTGCAATCCATGACCTCCCTGGGCGCTTCTTCCGGCGGCAGGAAGAACAGGATGCGCCCGCAGGCCTCGCACGTCAGCACCTGCTCGTTGGACCGCACCTGCTGATAGAAATGCAGCCGCAGGATGACGCTGCACACCGTGCAACGGCCGTCGCGCGCCTCGGAAACGGCAATGCCGCCGCGCTGCCGCCGGATGTGCTCGTAGATCGCGAGCGTGGTCGGCGTCAGCGCCGCGGTCACCGCCGCCCGCCGCTTCTGCCGCTCGCTGAGCTCCGCCTGGTCGACTTCGGTGCGCTGCAGCGCGACCCTTTTCTCTCTCTCCACCTCCGCATTTTCCTTTTCCAGGGCGGCCGAGGCGGCCTTTACGTTCTGGTCGAGGGCCTCCGCTTCGCCCATCAGGTCCAGGATGCCATCCTCGATCTTGCGGATCTCCCCCTCGGCGTAGCTGATCTCGTGCTGGAATGCTCTGTATTGCTCGTTGGTTTTGGCCAGCGACATCTGGTCGCGCAGGTGCGCGGCCTTTTCCTGGTGGACCTTAATGTCGTCTTCCAGCCGCTTGCGCTGCTTTTGGTTGGCGGTGAGAGCGGCGCGGTCGGCCTCCAGCTTCTTGCGGTGGCTCTCCAGCTTTCTCTCGATCTCGGCGGTGTGGCGGGGCAGCTCGCTGATTTCGCGGGTGAGTTCGGCGATCCGCCGGTCCAGGTCTTGCAGATCCCGTGCCAGGCCGAGATCAGGATGCACGCCGCGATTGTAGCACAGCGCGCGCTCGTCCCACGGTGGCCGCCATCGCCGTCTCGAGCTCCTCGACGCGCAGCGCGCGGCAAGCGGCGTACAGCACCGTCAGCCCCAGCGGAATCGACACGCACAGATCCGCCGCCCGCGGCCAGGCGGTCTCGCCGAGCCACTGCCGCATCCAGTAGCTCGACCCGCCGCAAGCCGCCGCCATCGCCGCCGACGCCGCCAGCACGCTCCCGAAGCTGCGCGCCAGCCGGCGGCCTTCGAGCCGCCGGATCTTGCGGCGCATGAAAGCGGCCAGCACGATGAAGTTGATCGTCGCCACCAGCGACGTGGACAGCGCCAGCCCGGCGTGGCCCCAGTCGAGCACGCCAATGAACAGCCCGTTCAGCGCGTAGTTGACGGCGATCGAGGCGAGGCTGGCCGCCACCGGCACCCGCACGTCGCCCAGCGCGTAAAAAGCCGGCGTCAGAACCTTGATCGCCGAGTAACCCGTCAGCCCCAGTGTGTAGGCGGCCAGCGCCAGCGCCGTCTGGTGCGTGTCGGCCGCCGTGAAGGCGCCGCGCTGGAACACCACGCCGACCATCGGCTCGGCCAGGATCGCCAGACCGACCGCCGACGGAAAGCACAATAGAAACACCAGACCCAGCGAGCCCGCCAAGGTGCTTCGAAACTCGGGGATGTCGTTTTCCGCCGCGCTGCGGGCGATCGCCGGCAGCGTCGCCGAGGCCAGCGCCACCCCGAACAGCCCGATCGGGAGCTGCATGAACCGGAAGGCGTAGCCCAGCCAGGACACCGGGCCGTTGGCCACTTGGCCGGCGGCGTCGACGATTTGCGAGGCGAAGATGCTGTTGACGACGACGTTGAGCTCGACGGCCGCCGTTCCGAGCACCGCCGGGCCCATCAGCCGGAAAATCTGGCGCACGCCGGGGTCCCGCCAGCCGAGCTCGGGCTGGTATCGCAAACCGGTCCGCCGCAGGCTCGGCCATTGTGATACATACTGGAGCGCGCCCCCCAACAGCGTCCCGACGGCCATTCCCGCGATCGGCGCGAGTCCCAAGGCCGGTCCGGCCCAGAAGCCGGCCGCCAAACCGGTCAGGATGGAGCCCACGTTGAAAAACGCCGAGCCCAGCGCCGGAATCCCGAAGACGCCCCGGGCGTTGAGCACGCCCATGGCCTTGGCCGCCAACGCGATGAACAGCAGGAACGGCATCATCACCCGCGCCAGCTCGACCGTGAGTTCCTTTTTTCCCGGCACCTGCGCGAAGCCCGGAAACATCAAATGCACCAGCTCGGGCGCGAACACCACGCCGAGCACGCACAGCAGGCCGACCGACGGGGCCAGCAAAGTGGTGACGCGGTTCGACAGCCGGAAGGCCTGGCGCTCTCCCCGCGTCACTGAGTATTGCGAAAAGGTAGTAACGAAAGCCGACGACAGCGCCCCTTCGGCCAGCAGGTCCCGCAGCAGGTTCGGAATCCGGAAGGCGGCCAGGAAGGCGTCGTAGGCCAGCCCGGCGCCGAAGAACCGCGCGAAAACGATCTCGCGCGCCAGGCCCGTCAGCCGGCTCAGGAACACCGCCGCGCTGACCACGCCCGCCGAGCGAACGATCCCCGCCTGCCGGCTCTCCGCCGGCGACAGCGGCAGTTCGGGCTCCATGGTTCATCACTGTAGCAGTGGAGTCGCCCGACCGCCCGGCAGCGTGACCGCTCAGCGGATCTGCGTCAATGCCTGCAGCGCGATTCCCATCCCTAGCACGGCCACCACGGCCGAGGACAGCACCGCCAAACGCCGGACCAGGCCGCCGTTCGCCGGCAGGCGGTCGAACAGGGAGCGCGCGCGGACCATGGCGATCCCGATCGAGCTGAGTACTACCGCGAGGCCCAGGCTGAACGCCACGATCAGCAGCACGCCGAGCGCCGCGCGGTGCAGCGAGATGGCCGCCAACAGCACCACCAGCGCCGAGGGACAGGGAAGAATGCCGCCGCTGACGCCCAGGGCCACGAGATTCCCGAGCGTGACCTTGTCGGGGATCTCGTGGGAATGGCCGTGAGGATGATGGTGATGATGGTGATGGTGATGACGCAGCGCCGCCCATCGCTTCCGGAACATCGCGAGACCGACGCCGAGGATGCTCAGCCCGCAGGCCACTCCCAGCCAGGGATACATGCGTTCCGGCACCAGCCGCGGCCCGGCGAGAAGAACCGCAACGCCGAGCGCGAACACGCCGATGGTGTGCGTCAGCGTCACCACGCCGCCCAGGAACATGGCGTGCTTGACCGTGCCGCGGCTGCCGACCAGGTAGGCGGCGACGATGGTCTTGCCGTGCCCGGGCGAAAGCGCATGAAAGGCCCCCAGGCAGAAGGCCGCCCCGAGGGCCAACAGCACGACGCGCCAGCCCATGTCGCGGCCGGAGAGAAGCTGCGAGAGAAAGTCGCCCCGCGTGATGTTGGCCAGTTCGGTCTTCGGCGCCGGCGCGACGGGGGCGGCGGACTGTGTCTCAACAGGAGTCACGGTAACGGGCGCAGGATCCAGCACGCGGAAGGCCGCCTCCAGCAGTTGCGGCGGGGCCTGGTAGCGGTCCTCGGGATAGCTCGCGAGCCCGTTGCTCACGTCGGCGACGAGACGCTCCGCGCCGGCGAGCCTGGCGCCCGTCTCCCGCACAACCACTTCCTTCCATCCGGCGCGGCCCGCAAAGTTCAGGTCCCGGAAGCGGACCGGGCCGGGCGCGGTCAGCGGCGCCTGAGCCTTCAAGTAATACTTTAAGGTCGGCAGCCCGCCGGCGCCCTCCGCGAATTCGGCGCGGGCCGAGAGCATCCGCCAGCGCAACCGGCGTCCGCCGGCCTCGATCTCGAGGCCGCCCGCGAGCTCGCCGGCTCTTCGCTCGGCCCAACGGCCCAACTCCTCCTTGCCGGGCAACCGATCGACGGTCGCGCCCATGGCCTCGAGCTCCTGAAACGTCGGGATCTCCGCCAGGTCGAGCACGTGATCGAGCCGGATCGCGCCGGCCGACAGCGTCAGCCGCGAGTAGTGGCTCACGCTGAAATTGCCCATGGGGTGCGCGTCGACCGTCGTCGCCGCCGGCCAGCTCAAGAGGCTTGCGAGGAGCGAAACGATGTTACGGACGCGCATCCCGATTCTCCCGGGCGCGAATGCGCTCGATGGCCAGCCGCGCGGCGCGGGCCATGTTGATCGACGGATAGAAACCCAATCCCGTGTTGGGGTGCAGATCGGTCTTCTGTTCGAGCAGGGGCTCGAGCTTTCGAGTCGCGTCGGCGCCGCCGAGCTCGCCGAGCGCGCCGATGGCCGCGATCCGCAGCAGCGGCTCGCCGCTCTCGAGGAGCTTGTAGAGCACCGGCAGCGCCGCGGGATCGCGAAAGCGCGCCAGGCTCGACACCGCCGCCAGCGACGAGACTTCCTGACGCGAAGCAATCTCGAGCAACGCCGGCAGCACGCGCGGGTCGTCGTATTGGAGCAGGGCATGCACGGCGCTGCCGCTGACCAGCGGATCGGGGTCCTTCGACGCCTGGATCAGGATGCCCAGCGATTCCGGATCCTTCATCAGGCCGAGCTCGTAGGCTCCCCGAGACCGAACCTCGGGTGAGCCGCTCTCGACGGCGCGCCGCAGCGCCGCGGCGGCCCCCAGCTCGCGCAGCTTCGTCGCCGCGCACGATCGCACGACGGGCTCCTCGAGCGCCTCAGCCAGGTGGGGAATCGCCTCGGGCGAAGCAAGCCGCGCGCAGGCTTCGTTGCGCTCGGCGGGCGTGGCGGCGCGGTCTTTCATCCGCGCTGCCCACTGCTCGGTGGTACTGAGGACAGCCAGCACCAGGACCAGCTTCATAACCCGCCTCCCAATGCCTCGAGCGCCCGTCGCGCCAGAGGCGCTTGCCGCGCGTCAAACTGCGGATTCAAGGCCAGGGCGCGCGCCAGGTGCTTCCTGGCTTCGTCGTTCCTGCCCGCCGCCTGCGCGATCACGCCGGCGTGATAGTGGAGCATCGGGTCGGGCGTGTTCATCGCCAGCGCTTTCTCGATCGCCTTCCCGGCTTCGTCGTATTTCCGATTCTTGTAATACGCCCACGCCACGGCGTCCCAGGTGTAGAGGTCGCCGCGAACCTCGAGCTCGCGCAGCGCGAGCGCAAGGGCTTTCTCCAGTCGCAGGTCGCGGTTGGCGTAGACCATCGCCAGGTTCCGGTTGTGGACTTCCTTGTTGACCTCGCCGAGCCGGTCGATGAACTCGACCAGGCGCCACTGCTCCTCGGCCTGCTCTTTCTTTCCGGCCAGGTCGTAATAGTCGGCAAGTTGCGCGACGTGATCGAGCACCGGCACGACGCCGATGGAGCGCTTCGTCAGCTCGATGGCGCGACCGAGCTCGCCCCGCGCCGCCGCCACGCGCCCGAGTCCGGCCAGCGCCTCGGAATGGTTCGGGAACACCCGCTGCGCCTCTTCGAACGCCAGCCCGGCCGCTTTCAGGTCACCCTGCTGGAAATACATAGTTCCCAGATGCGTCAAACACCAGGCGAGGTTTTCCGGCAGCGCCGGGTTTCCGGCGGCGACCGCTTTTTTCATCACCTCGATGGCGCCGCGGGCGTCGCCGGCGACGAACCGGTAGTACGACGCCCGGTTGTAGGAAGAAAGATCCGGGCTCCGGTTCACCATCTTCTGGTAGGCGTCGGCGGCCTTGTCGTATTCGCCCAGCTCCATCAGCGCGTCGCCGAGCGTCCCGTAGTTGTAGGCATCCTCGGGATCGCGCTCCACGAGCCGCGCGGAGTTTTCTAGCGCCTTGCGAAAATCGTGCCGCTCCAGGTGAATCTGCGAGCGAACACGCAGCGCTTCGTAGTTGCCAGCGTCGCGCGAGAGCACTTCTTGGACGATGCGGTCGGCGCGGTCGAGGTAGCTGAAGTTCTGGGTCTCGCGCGTCTTCTGAATCTGCGCCAAGGCGAGCAGGTTCTGATAGCGCAGCTCGTCCGGCTGATGCGCCGCGATGGTTTGATAGAAACCGACTCGCTCATCGGTCGTGAGCCCGGCGACATGCATCGCCATGGCGCGTTCCTTGGCCGCCTGCAGGATGCGATCCGGCGCGCCGTTTTGCGCCATCGTCACGCCGCTCAACACCAGCCCCACTAATGTCGTCAGTTTCATAGTTTTCTCCGTGATTCAGAAGGGGTCAGAGGTTTTCCCAACCCCCGACCCCCGACCCCCATCCCCCGTCTATCTGCCGCGTCCATTGGTGCCCTCGCGCTGCGAGTGGTCATAACCCGCATGCGGAGGCGCCAGGAACGGGAAGCGGCTCAGGTAGGGAACATCGTTGGTGTTGACTCCGTCGCCGAGCTGAATATTGGGCTCGATGCCGAAGCCGGGAACCAGCACTCCAGCTAGCGCGCGCAGCCCGACATCGACGACGTCATCGCCGATCCGCCGGCCGTTAGGCCAACCGGCGTTGTCGCCCGCCAGCGGACCGAGCCGATGCGGACTCGCCGGCGGCGGCACGGCCAGATTCAGCCGCTGGATGTCCGGCACGAAGACGCCCAGCAGGTCCCGTCGCGGCGCCGGCGGAATGCTCAGCCCGTAGACGATGCGCAGAACGTTGGCCAGCTCCGGATCCGAGTAATACTGAGCGAACTGCGCGTCGTTGCTCGGAAGCGAGCGGTTCCAGCGATCCTTGAGCGCCACCGGAATGAACACCTCGACCGTCAGCGGATTGCCCACGCGGTCGATCTGCACCAAATTTCCGAAGTGCTGCGGATCGTCCGGGCTGGGCCGCACGGTGACGAGCTGGCGGCTGGTGGTGGCCCAGGCGCCGATGGTGGCGCTGGGGTCGTTGCTGGCGAACATCACGGGCATCTCGACGGCGATGGCGCTGACGTTGTAGCCGGCGAAGCCGTCGAGCTGCGCCGGGTAGCCGGCTCCGCGGCCGGTGTCGTAGGTGCCCGGCAGAACCGGAGCCGGCGCGCGGAAGTTGAGCAGGTCGAAGGTCGCCGCGCTGTCGAAATAGAAACCGTCGTCGCGCGGCCCCGCGAAAACGCGCATGCCGTTGGCCAGCGTAAACACGGAAGCCCGGCCCAGGTTTTCCTCGTAATCGGGAGTGGCCTTGGGTCCCAGGTTCGGTGGCGCCACCGACAAAGCGTGTCCGTTGACGTCGCGGTCGAAGGCGTCGACGCGCCCGTTGCGGAACCGCACCGTCACTCGGTAGGTCTGATACACGTTGATCCCCTGGCTGTCGATCGAGGTGATCGGCGCCAGCGTCGCGCCGTAGGAGAGGATGGTGTTGGGGTTGCGGATGCGCGTGGAGAAGGCGAACTGCACCTCGATATCGGAGTTGCCGTCGAGATTCCGCGAGTTGTTGAGGTTGAAGGCGTAGACCACGCTGTCGGAGAACTTGTAGTAGCTCGGTCCGTTACCGGGGTTCTGGAAGCCCTGCGCGCTCATCGCCAGCACAATCTTGTCCGGCGATTCCGGGCTTCGGAAGAAGTACATGTCGTTGAGATTGGCGGTCTGGTCCTCCAGCAGCAGAGGGCCGTTGCGGTGGCTGGCCCCGAAGGCGGCGGTCGCCAACACCGCCGTCGCCGCTGCCAGCCGTAACTTGGTAAGACGCATTTTCAGTTTCCTCCAGGGGAATTCGGCCGCGCCGGGTGCGGGCCGGCCGTGTTAAGCAGGCGCTTGCTTTATTGACCTGCAAATGGGATATACGCAGGGGGTGGAAGATTGGATTTCGCCGCGGCGCGAATTCGAGGGCCAGCGGGATGGATATTCGACGCGATCCTGCTGTTCGCCCTGAACGCCTGGATTGCCTGGCGATTGTTTTTTCTCGAGTACCTGCCGAACTTCAGCTCCGTCGAAGGCTTCTGGATCGCGCTGGCGCGTTACATCTCCCAAAACTGGGGCGACCTGAGCTGGCTGCCGTGGTGGTACGGCGGCCTGCCGTTTCAGAACGTCTACGTTCCGGGGTTGCACGCGACGGTCGCGGCGGTTGCGACGCTGGCGGAGATCTCGGCGGCCCGCGCCTACCACTTCGTCATTGGTATGACCTACTCGCTCGGCCCGGTGACGCTGTACGCGATGGCCCGCGGGCTGGGCGCCGGTCGCGGCGTCGCCGCGGGCAGCGCCTTAGCGTTCTCACTTTTTTCTCCTTCGGCACTGCTCTTCCCCGCCTTCGCGGTCGACATCGGAGGGCTGTTCCACGCGCGACGTTTGCAGGTGATGACCGTGTACGGCGAAGGACCGCACGTGACGGCGATCACGCTGCTGCCGCTGGCGATTGTGGCGTTGCAGGCCGCGATCGCGCGTCCGAGCCGCGTCCGTTTCGCTCTGGCCTCGATAGCGATCGCCGCGGTGCTGCTCACGAACACCCCCGGCAGCGTTTGCCTGATTCTGGCGGTTTTCTGTTGGCTGCTATCGCAGCCGGCCGGCGCGCGCGCCAGGACTTGGCTGACCGCGGCCGGCGCGGGGCTGCTGGCCTGGGCGCTGGCGGCCTTCGGCGTTCCACCTTCCGCCCTGGGTATCGTGCTTGAAAACGTGCCGCGGAGCTGGGGCCTCGCCGTTAGCGGGCGGCAACTGGCCGCGAGCGCGGCCCTGCTGGCGCTCCTCGGATTCCTCGCCTGGGTCCTGCCGCGGCTCGGCGCTTCGCTTTACATGCGCTTCGGATTGCTGTACCTGTTGTTAATAGGCGCACTGTCGTGGCTGGCGTTTACCGCCGGCCTGGAGCTGATCCCCGAAGCCGGGCGGTTCCACCTGGAGATGGAGTGGGCGTTCTCCCTGGCCGCGGCGGCGCTGGCCGGCGGCGCTCTGGCCCGCAGCCGCCGCGCCGTCCGGATCGTTGCGGTCGTCGCAGCGATCGCTTTCGGCGTCTTCCAGATCTACAACTACCGATACTTTGCGAGGCTAATCCTGCGGCCGCTGGATCTGTCCGCGCGATCGGAATACCGCACCGCGCGCTGGATCGACCAGCACCTGCCCGGCCGGCGGGTTTACGTTCCAGGATCCACTTCGTTCTGGCTTAACGCCTTCACCGACACCCCGCAGCTCACGGGCTGCTGCTCTCAGGCCAACCCCAACTTCTGGATTTTCGACGTCGTCTCGCTGCTCACTCGCCCGTCCGGAGTCGAGCCGCCCGGCGGGGTGGCTTCGATTCTCTGGCTGCAAGCCTACGGGGTGCATGCCATGGTCGCCAGTGGGCCGAGCAGCACAGAGGAGTACAAGGACGTCAGGGACCTCGACAAGTTTGCGCGAGGGTTGGATGAACTGCACCGGGAAGCCGGCGACGTAATTTACCGCGTTCCGCAACGGTCCGATTCGCTGGCCCGCGTCGTCCGCGCTGACGAGATCGTCGAGAATGCGCCCAGGCGCGCGCTCGATACCACCGCCGTCGGCCGCTACGTCGGTGCGGCGCAGGATCCCGCGCGGCCGGCGGCCGGCTGGAAGTGGCTCAATCGGCACGCTGCGCAAATCTCCGCAAATTTGCGGAGATCCGATCTCCTGTCCATACAAATCAACTACTTGCGCGGATGGAAAGCCATGGTGAACGGCCAGCCGCGGCGCGTGTGGCGCGATGGGATCGGCCTGATCGTTGTCGACGCGGAATGCGAAGGCCCCTGCGAAATCGAACTGGTCTGGGAAGGGGCTCCTGACCTGCGTCACGCCCGGCGCGTCAGCCTGGCGGCGATTTTGTTTGTGGCGTTCCTGATGAGCTTCCGCGGCGGCGGACGAACAGGCCCGCCAGCGCCGCCACCCACGTCAGAGCGCTGACTCCCGCCATCACGCGCTGCTCGCGCGTGCCATCAAAGCGAAGCTCGATGCGCGCCGCGGGGCTCGCGTCCGGCCGCAGCGTGATGAAGCCGAGCTTGTTGGTCTCGATCGGGATCGTTTTGCCGTCCTGCGTCGCTTTCCAACCTTCGTAGAAGCTGACCGAGAGCGCGACCAGCATCCCCTCGGGCACGTGGCCTTCGATGTCGAGCCGGGAACCTCCGCGCCAATTAGCGCTGAGGCTCGGTCGCGAGGCGTCGTCTAGCGCCGCAACGTAGGCGTGGAGAAACCGGAGATAGCCGCCAATCGGGGGATACTCGGGCAGCTCCTCGGGCCGCACGAGATGGGCCAGCGAGCGGAACGGGATCCGGTAGATGCGGTCGTCGCCTTCGCTGAACACGGTTTCGAGCAGGCCTTCGAACTTCCACGGGTTCTTGAAGTCGCGGTAGTGCTCCTTGGACTGCGGGCCGTTGACCACGACATACTCGACGCCCAGCGCCTTCAGTTGCAGAATGGCGTCGTGACCGTCGCGCCCAGGCGGGCTGCCGATGCCCGATCGAATCTGGTAAGCGAAGTGGATCGGGATGCGGTTGGTCAGGCCGGACTCGAACCCGCCGCCGACCTGGTGGAGATCGAACCAACTGTTCAGCCGAAAGCGCACGCCGCCGGAGGCGAACACGCGGCCCGCCGGGTTCCGTTCCGCGATGCGGCGCGCCAGCCGGTACTCGATAGTTTCCTCCTTGAGCACGGGTCGCAGCTTCTCGCGGGCCTCCGTGGTGTACGACCAGGCTTGTCCGCCGATTCGCTCCAACACGCGGGTCGATTGCCTCCACACCACTCCGATGAGCAATAGCGTAACCGCGGCGATGGCGATCCGCCACGTGCCTCCCCGCAGCAGCCGTGCGGCCTCAAACAGAAGGAGAAACAAGAACAGCTCGAACTCCGGAGCGTAGCGGCGCGCTTCCGGAATGGCGGCGTGTCCGAACCAATAGAACGCCAGCACCAGGTAGGCGAAACCGAAACAAGTGAGCGTGACAAAACAGAGATACGGGCGCCGCGGCGAGCGTCCGAACAGCGCTCGTAAGAGCAGCAGGCCAACCGCCAGGCCCGCCAGCAGCGCGGTTTGCTGCTCGCGGAGGTGGTAGTTAAAGGCGTCCACGGGCCAGTTGAAGGCCACGATCCGGATGAAGCTCGGCGTCAGCCAGAAGCAAGCCAGCAGGTAGGCCAGGGCGGCCGCGGCGATCACGCGGCGGACACGGAATCCGGTAATCTTCCGCGTGCCGACGGCGGCCAGCAGCATGGTCAGGCAGCAGAAGGCCAGCGCCAGGGCGGCCACCCAGTTGGTGAGCGCGACGGCGGCCAGCAGCGCGGCGGCCAGTAGAACTTGCCAGTACCTGGCGCCCACGCCGGCGGCCCACATTGCCATCAGGGCCAGCGGCAGCAGCGCGAGCCCGGCGTTATGTGGTCCCTCGCCATACTTCACCAGAAGCTGCCAGCGCCACGGCAGCGCGGCGACGCCGCGGTCGAAATTGATCTGAGGAATCAAGCCATAGAGCGGCGAGAAAACGCTGTACGCCACGGCGATAGCGAGCGCCGCCCGGCGGCTGCGCGCGAAATAGATCACGAAGAAGAACAAGGTCACCGGGCCCAGACACGCCGCCAGCGTGGTGATCATCCTATAGACCTGAGCCGGCTCCGTGCCGGGAAAAGCTTCGATGTAGGCGGCGACGCGATACGGCAGCAACGGGAGGTAGGTGAACTGCGCCGGGAGGCCGCAGTACTGCATGGGGTTCCAGCCCCACGGGTTGGGGTGGGCGGCGAAGAAGCGGGCCATCGAGACGTAGCCGCCCTCGATCGAGTCGCGGTAGGGCATCTCACCGGCGCGAAACAAGGGAGCGTTCAGAACGAGGTTGAGCGCGAAGACGCCGGCGGCGAGAAGCGCGTTTTGCACCCAGGGACGCTTCACGGGTTTGTCCCCCGGCGGCGGAATCCGGCGACGAAAAGGCCGAGCACGATCAGCGCCGAGATGGCGCTGGTGATTCGCCCGTAGAAGTTCTCGCGTGGCAGCTCGAAGATCAGGTCAATCTTGTGCTCCCCCGCCGGCGCTTCGATGAGCATCTGTCCGAGGGCGTCCTTGCGGATCGCGAGCGCGCCGCCGGAGGAATAGGCGCGCCACGCCGGGTCGTAGCTGACCTGCACGAGAATCAACTGGCCCGGCTCCAATCGGGTCTCGACGCGCAAGGCGTCGGTTCCGCGCCATGCGGTGGTGGCCGGCGAATCGGGACCTTTCTCGATGGCGTCGACGTAGGCGCGCAAGGGTTCAACGCCGTCAACGGGGGTCAGCGATTCGATGGCTGTCTTGGTAACGACGCGCGCCAGGCCAGGATGACGGCGCGGCACGCGGTAGATGAAGTTGCCCTTGCCGTCGTCGTAGAGGGCGGTCAGCAAGCCTTCAAACTTTTTCGGAAAAGGATAGTCGTGATACACCTCCTCGGAAGTCTGGTCATGGACGATGACCGCGCCGACGCCGAACGCCTGCATCCACAATACAGACATCTCGCCGGTCTCGCCGGCGGGAACCTCCGTTATCGCCGGGAGGATCCACTGGTTCAGCACGCCCTGCTCGGAGCCGCCGCCGAGCTGCGGCAGGTCGAACCAGGCGTTGTACCAGAAGCGGACCGAGCCGGTGGCCACGGTCCGGACGCCCGGAAGGTTGCGGTCGATCCACTCGGTGAGGCGGTATTCGATGCGACGGCGGTACTCCGGGTCGGGCTGGGCAATGCGGTGCGTGCGGGTGGGGTACTCGTGCCAGTAGAAAAACGGGAAGGCGACCGCGCAGACAATCCACAGACGCGCGACGCGGTGCGCCGCGCGCTGCCAGAGCCAGCGCGCCGCCTCCAGGATGAAGAGGATCAGCGCCAGATCGAGCTCCGGAATCAGGCGTGACGCCGCTCCGACGACCTTCCAGTTGAACCAGTGCTCGCCGAGCACGATCCCCACGAACGCGACAGTCGATCCCAGCACAAAGATCGGATAGCAGCGTTCCGGGTGGCCGCGACCGGCCCGCGAGGCGACGGCGGCCAGCGCGATCGCGACGGCCGCGGCGACGGCGATGTGCGCGGGCTTTCCGCCGGCCTCCACGATCCGCAGGTTGGCGGAGGTAATCCGCAGATAGGAGGGGCTGAGCCAGAAGGCGGTGAGGCCGTAAGCCAGAGCGCCAATCGCCAGACCGCGCCACCACATCGAAGAATCGCGGCGCGTGACCCACAACGCCCAGAACAGTATCGAGAACAGAATCAGCAGCGTCACGGCGCCGTAGAAATTATTGGAAACCACGAGCGCCGATAGAAACGCGGCCAGCGCCAAGGCGGCCGGCCGCTTCGTGGTCAGGGCCGAGTACGCGGCCGCCAGGGCCAGGGGGACGAGCGAGAAGGCCACGATGTGAGGCCCTTCCCCGTACTTGATGAGAACGTGGAGACGCGTGGGGTTGAAGTAGGAGAGCGCCGCATCGCGCCGCATGTCGGCTATGAACAGGAAGGCGGGACTGAGCCAGGCGGAGGCCGCGGCCGCCACCCAGGCCATCGCGCGCGCCCCGCTCGCCACGCGAACCAACCAGTAAACACCGGCGATCCCGAGGCAGTAAAAGAAGGCCGTGTAGAGGTGATAGGCTCGCGCCGTCGAGACGTCCAGCAGCAGCGACAGCGCGGCCGTGACATACCGCAGCGCCGGGGGATAAACGTAGTCGAAGCGGGTGCCGCCGTACCACAGGGGCTGCCACTGCGGATGCGGCCAGTGGTCCTTGAGGAACCGGGCGTCGGCGATGAAGGTCGATTCGATCGAGGCCCAGTTTTTCAAATACTCGAGTTGGAACAACGGCGCCACCAGCAGCGCGGTCAGGCCGAAGATCAGCAAGGTGTCGAGAACGTAGCCGGCTCGCGCGGGCGGCCCGTCGGCGAAACTCAAGGGACCTTGACCCCAGCGCGGGCTTCCGGCGCCGGGGCGGGCATCGCTCGATAGCGGCGGGTGAGACTCTGGAACTGGCGCTGGCGGAAAATCCCCCAGCGGTGGAGCAGGTACCGCGCGAGCAGCCAAAGGATCGAGACGCCGTAGACGGTGCTCTGGCCGAAAGAGGCGGTCGAGGCTTCCGCGAAGTAGCGAGTAGGAACGGGCACCTCGCGAAAGCGCAGCTTCAGCTCGACCATCTGGGCGAGGATCTCCTGGTCGAACAGGAAACGGTCCGAGTTCATCTCCAGGTTCACCGACTCCAGGGCTTCGCGGCGAAAGGCGCGGTAGCCGGTGTGGTACTCCGAGAGATCCAAGCCGAACACGGCGTTCTCGAGGCGCGTCAGGAAACGGTTGCCGACAAACTTCCACCAGGGCATGCCCTGGCGCACCGGGCTCGCTCCGAGCAGCCGCGAGCCGAGCACGACGTCGGCTTCGCCCTTCTGGATCGGCGCGATCACCTCCGGGAGCAGTTTCGGGTCGTACTGATAGTCAGGGTGGACCATCACCACGATCTCTGCGCCCGCCTTAAGGGCCTCGCGGTAGCAGGTCTTCTGGTTGGCGCCGTAGCCGTAGTTGCGGGTGTGGACGAACAGCTCGAGGCCCAGGTCGCGGGCGACGGCTGCGGTTTGGTCCTTGCTGCCGTCGTCGACCAGGATGACGCGGTCGACCAGGTCGTGGGGCAAGTCGGCGTAGGTCAGGTGGAGCGTGCGGGCCGCATTGTAGGCGGGCATCACCACCACGACCTTCGGCCGGCTTTGGTTCACGTCAGTTACTCGTCCTCGGGATGAGCCGTCACCACAAACTGGTAGGCGAACAACGTTTTCCGGAGGAGCGCCAGAGCATAGCTTAGTCGTTCCAAGGCGCGCAGGGCAAGCCCGCCCCGGAGGAACGGAAAGGCGATCTCGAGGGGAACGGCGGTCGGCTCCACGGTGTCGATGCGGAAGCCGGCCTCGTCGAACAATTGCCGCCATTGCTTCCAGGCGTAGAAGTGCAGGTGCGTGCGGTCGAACAGGCCGCGATCGTGCTGGGGGAAGCGGCCGAGCAGGACGTTGAGGCGGACGTAGGCGTGGCCGCTGTTGGGTAGTGAAGCCACCAGCGTCCCGCCCGGCGCCAACTGCCGGCGCAGCCAGCGGAGCGCGTCCGCCGGCCGGCGCAGGTGCTCGAAGATATCGCCGCAAACGATAAACGCGAACGGACCGTCCAGACGCGGGAACTCAAAGTCGAGATCGGTTTCGATCAGCTCGACGTGCGCCGGGAAGTCTTCGCCGCGGCTCCCTTCGCCGGCGAGGCAAGTGACGCGGTAGCCGCGCTCGGCGAAGGCGCGGCTGAGGTAGCCTTCGCCGCCGCCCACATCGAGCAGCCGGCGGCCAGCTCCGGCGGCGGGGATCTTCTCGAGCAGCAGCGAGTGACTGCTGAACGGGCTGGACTTGAACGTGTAGGGGCTGGCGGCGCCGGACTCCACGCGCGCGATCACAGCCGGAGCGTGCCTTTCAGAACCTCGACGACATGGCCGCCGACCCGGACGTTCCCGACGCGGCCATCGCGCAGAGAAGCGGCGGCGAAAATGCGGCTGGGGCGGGCCACGAAGCGTCCTTGTTGGATTACGAAAGTAACATCGGGGGCGCAGCGCCCGCAAGCCACCAGGTAAGCGGCGGCGCAGCCGGCGGCGCTGCCGGTGGCGGGATCTTCCGACACGGCGTCGAACATGCGGGCCTCGATGGCCGGCTCGCCGGTGACCAAAAAGTACGGCAGGTGACCGCCGAGGCGGGCGAGCGCAGGCCAGAAGTTCTTGCCAACGTCCAGGCGGGCCAGCGCGGTCGACCGGCTCAGGGGAATGATCAGGAACGGGAGGCCGGTGGAGACCACCTGGGGCCGGTAGCGGCGGTCGAGGTCGGCGGGACGAAGGCCGATGGCGTCGGCCAGGCGCGCGGCGTCGCGGAAGATTTCGCCGAAGACCGGGTTCCTCTGTCGCATTTCGAGGTAGAGGGGGCGGCGCCGGCGGTCGACCCTTACCGGGATGACGCCGACTTTCATGCGCAGCCGAACTACGGAGAGCGCCGGGCGCGTCTGGGCGATCACGAAGGCTGTGCCGAGCGTGGGATGGCCCGCGAAAGGCAGTTCTTCGTTGGGCCGGAAGATGCGGACGCGGGCGTCGGCGCCGGAGCCACCGGGAAAAAGGAACGTCGTCTCCGCGAGATTGGTCTCGCGGGCAATGGCCTGCATCCGGGCGGTCGCCAGGCCCCTGCCGCTGTGGAAGACGGCCAGCTGGTTGCCTTCGAGCGGCCGCTCGGTGAAGACATCGACCTGTGTGAAATCATAGGCGCGCATGTTGTCAGAGGTGCCTGGAAGCCTCTAGGATGACAGTATGAAACCACTGATTGCAATCTGGCTGCTCGGAGCGGCGCGGCTGGGCGGGCAGGCGGCCGGGGTGATGCCCGACTGGGAAGCGCGGCAGGCGGCCGCCACGATCGAGAAAAACGTGCGCTCGGTCGAAGAGGTGCTGGCGCAGTTCCGGCCCAAGGAGTGGGCGGCCCGCGGAGCCTCCGAGTTATATATAGAGCAGTTGGACCTCGCCCGCCAGGCCCATTTGCACCTGGCGCAGGAAGCCCAGGCGCTGGCCCGGCAGCCCGAGAAGCTGAGCCTGGCGCTCGGCGTGTTCTTCCGGCTCGATTATCTGGAGTCGCTGGTGGAGTCCCTGGCCGGGGGGGCGCGGCAGTATCAGAACGCGCCGCTGGCGGATCTCCTCGAAGCCGCCATCAACCGCAGCGCGGCGCCGCGCGAGAAGCTGAAAGAGTATATCCGTCAGTTGGCCGTCGAGAGGGAACAGGAGTGGGAGATCGCCCACCAGGAAGCGCAGCGCTGCCGCGAGGGCCTCGCCAAGCAGCCGGATTCGAAGAAGCCGGCGCCGCCCAAGCCGTGAGCCCGGTGGGCCGCGAGCGCCTCGTCCCCGTCGTTTACCTGCTGCCGGCCGCACTGCAGCGATTCACGCGCTAGGAGCTTGTTGAAAAAGCCGTCCGCCGGACCGCTTGCCGCGCGTTCTGAGCCGCGACCGAAGGGAGCGGTTGGGGGACCTTTTTCAACAAGCGACTAGACTAGGCGGCTGGGCGGGATCGCCGCCGGAACGCGGCCATACCTACTCGAAGCGACATTGACCCCGGCGCGTCGGCGGCCCGCCGGTCGATAGCCGGCCCCTGCACCTGTTGCCGTCGGTGGTCGATGGGTGATGGTGGCGGCGTACTCCTTCGGCCGCGGCCGGGAGAGATTCTTGTGTTGCGGCAGTGACGTCGCTTGTGGAGCCGCGCCGCGGAATGCTATCAACGTAGAGTATGCCGTGGCAGTGCTACATTTGCCAGGAGCCGTCCGAGGACATCTGCGCCCACTGCACCAAGGACATCTGCTCCAACCATCTCTGCGAGCACTGCCGGCGCTGCAGCGACTGCTGCGAGTGCAAGGACCAGCCGGTCCGGCCGCGAGTCCTCAAGCCGACCATCTTCCGCGAGTATGACATCCGCGGCATCGCCGACCTGGAGCTCGACGGCGAGGCGGTCGAGCAGCTCGGCCGGGCGATCGGCTGCTACCTGCCGCAAGGGCGAGCGCCTAAGGTGGCCGTGGCGCGCGACTGCCGGCTGAGCTCGGGCCGGCTGCGGGACGCCATCGTCGCGGGTCTGACGGCCACTGGCTGCGAGGTTGTCGATCTGGGCGTGGTCCCGACGCCTCTTTTGTACTACGGATGCCTGCATCTGAAAACGGACGGCGGGGTAATGGTCACCGGAAGCCACAATCCGCCCGAGTACAACGGGTTCAAGGTCGTCAGCGGGCCTTCGACGATTCACGGCGAGGAAATCCAGCGGCTGCGGCGAATCCTCGAAGCGGGCGAGTTTCCCGGCGGCCGGGGGCGCCTCCGGCCATACGATATTGCCGAGCCCTACGTGGCGGAGGTGACGGCGCAATTCCGCCTGGAGCGCCGCGTCAAGGTCGTCGTCGATACCGGCAACGGAACTTCCGGCCCGACCATGCGCCGGTTGCTCGAGGGGGTCAACTGCGAGCCGATCGAGCTGTTCTTCGAGATGGACGGGCGTTTTCCGAACCATCACCCGGATCCGACCGTGCCGCGGAACCTGGAAGCGCTGGCGGCGCGGGTCGAGGAGAGCGGCGCGGAGCTCGGGATCGCGCTCGACGGCGACGGCGACCGCATCGGCGCGGTCGACGAGCGCGGCAGCGTCGTCTGGGGCGATCAGTTGCTGGCCATCTTCGCGCGCGAGATCCTGACGCGCAAGCCGGGCGCCACGTTCATCTCCGAGGTGAAGGCGTCGCAGGTGATGTACGACGAAATCCGGCGCCACGGCGGGCGCGCCATCATGTGGAAGACGGGGCACTCTCTGATCAAAGCCAAGATGAAGGAAGAGAAGGCGGAGCTGGCCGGCGAGATGAGCGGGCACCTGTTCTTCGCCGACCGCTACCACGGCTACGACGACGCGCTGTACGCGGCGCTGCGGCTGATCGAGCTGGTCGACCGCGCGGGGCGGCCGCTGTCGGCGCTGCTCGAAGACCTGCCGCGAACCGTGACCACGCCGGAGATTCGCGTCGACTGCCCGGACGAGGAGAAGTTCGCGCTGGTCGAGCGCGTCAAGGAAGCCTTCCGGCGGACTCACGAGATCATCGACGTCGATGGCGTGCGCGTGTTGTTCGACGAGGGATGGGGACTGGTGCGGGCGTCGAACACGCAGCCGGTGATTGTGCTGCGGTTCGAGGCGGCGCGGCAGCAGGCGCTCGACGAGTACCGGCGCGAGGTCGAAGAAGTGATCGCGCGGGCGCGAGCGGGCTGAGGGCGCCGTGAGCGCGCTCGAGCTGTTCCAACCCGCGGTTCGCGACTGGTTCACGCGCGCGCTGGGCGCGCCGACGCCGCCGCAGGAGCTGGGCTGGCCGGTGATCGCGGCGGGCCGTCACGCGCTGATCGTGGCGCCCACTGGATCGGGCAAGACGCTGGCGGCGTTTCTGTGGGCCATCCAATCGGCCGTCGCGCGCGGCGCGGCGCGCGCGGGGACCGGCGTCGAGGTCCTCTATGTCTCACCAATCAAAGCGCTGAGCAACGACATCGAGCGCAACCTGCGCGCGCCTCTCGAGGGGATCGCGGGCGCCGCCAGCGTTCGCGCCGCGGTGCGCACCGGCGACACGCCGCAGGCCGAGCGGCGCGAGATGGCGCGTCGGCCGCCGCACATCCTGATCACCACGCCCGAATCGCTCTATGTCCTGCTGACCGGACCGCACCGCGACGGCCTCTTCGCCGGGCTGCGGACCGTGATCGTCGACGAGGTGCACGCGCTGGCCGGCAACAAACGCGGCGCGCACCTCAGCCTGTCGCTCGAGCGGCTGGTCGAGGTGGCCGGAGAGTTCCAGCGCATCGGCCTGTCGGCGACGGTCGAGCCGCCCGAGGAGGTGGCGCGATGGCTGGGCGGCGATCGCCAAGTGGATATTGTTGATGCCGGGAGGCGGCGGCAGGCGGACGTTCAAGTGCTCTCGCCGGTCGAGGATTACTCGGTTCTCCCCGCCGAGGGGATCTGGCCCAAGATCATTCCGGAATTGCTGACGCGCATCCGGGCGCACCGCACCACGCTGGTGTTCGTGCAGAACCGCGGCCAGGCGGAGCGCATCGCCGCGCAGCTCAACGACGGGGCCGGCGAGCACCTGGCCGAGGCCTACCACGGGAGCCTGGCCCGCGAGGCCCGCCTCGACATCGAGGCGCGGCTGAAGGGCGGGGAAGTGCGGTGCCTGGTGTCGACCTCGGCGCTGGAGCTGGGCATCGACATCGGGTCGATCGAGCTAGTCGTGCAGTTGCAGTCGCCGAAGTCGGTGGCGCGGGCGTGGCAGCGCATCGGACGGTCGGGGCATCTCGAGAGCGCCACGAGCAAAGGGCGTTTCTTTCCGACGTTCCGAGACGACCTGGCCGAGTGCGCCGTGATCTCCCGCCTGATGGACCGCGGCTTTCTCGAGCCGATCCGGGTGGTGCGCAACGCCGCCGACGTGCTGGCGCAGCAGATCGTGGCGTCGGCGTCGGTCGAGGCGGTCGACCTCGACCGGCTCTACGCGCTGGCGCGAAGGTCGTACTGCTACCGGGATCTCCCGCGGCCCCTCTTCGATCGCGTCGTGGAGATGCTGGCCGGACGGCTGGATCGCGCTATGCGGCCGGCGATTTCCTACGACGCGATCAACCACCGCGCGGCGCCGCTGTCGCACAGCCGGCGGCTGGCGGTGCTCAACGCCGGGACGATTCCCGACCGCGGTCTGTATCCGGCCTACTTACGGGACAAGAAGACCAAGGTCGGCGAGCTCGACGAGGAGTTTGTCTTCGAGACGCGCGTCGGGACGGCGTTCGTGCTGGGATCGAGCGTCTACCGGCTGGCCGAGGTGACGACGCATCACGTCATCGTCGAGCCGGCGGCCGGCGCGGCGCTGCCCAAGCTGCCCTTCTGGAAGGGCGAGGGGCTGGGTCGCGACTACGAGATGAGCGTCGAAGTCGGCAGGTTCCGGCGCGAGATGGATCTCGACGATCCCGGCCTGCTCGAGAAGCTGCAGCGAGAATGCCGCTTGGACCGCTCGAGCGCCTGGAACCTGCGCGAGTATTACCTGAAGCAGCGCGCGGAGGCCGGCCCGCTGCCCGACGACCGCCGGATTCTGGTCGAGACCTTCCCCGACGAGCTAGGCAACTGGCGGATCGTGGTGCATTCCGTCTTTGGCGGGCGCGTCAACGGCCTGCTCGAAGCGGCCGCGGTCGAGCGGATTCACGAGACCTGCGGGCTGCGGCCGGAGTCGATGCACACCGACGACGGGATCGTGCTGGTGCTTCCGGCCGGGGAGCGGCCGCCGTCGAATCCGGTGCGCGGCCTGGATCGGGCGCGAGCCGAGCGGGTCCGCCAGGCGGCGCTGGGGTCGGCGTCGTTCGCGACGGTGTTCCGCCACTGCGCCGAGCGGGCGCTGGTTCTGGCGCGGCCGCTGCCGAAGAAGCGCCAGCCGCTCTATCTGAACCGTATCCGCGCGGGGAATCTGCTGTCGCAGGCGGCGGCCATCCCGGAGTTCCCGCTGGTCGCCGAAGCTGCCCGGGAGTGCCTCTACGAGGTGCTCGACTACGAGGGCTTCCTCAAGGTGGCGGCCGGCATCGAGAGCGGCGCGATCGAGGTGGCGGAGATCGAGCGAGCCGCCCCGTCGCCGTTCGCGGCGGCGATCCAGTTCCAGTTCGTCTGGTCGTTTATGTATGCCTACGACGCTCCGGCTGCCGAGCGCGCCGCGCAGCTGGTGGCGATCAACCGCGAGACGCTGGAGGGCGTCCTCGAACCGGCCGAAGCGGCCCGTCTGCTGCGCCCCGAGGCGGTCCGCGCCCTGGAAGACGAGCTGCAGTTCCGCACGCCGCTGCGGCAGGCGCGCTCCCCGGAGGATCTGCTGGAGATCCTGGTGCGCGTGGGCGATCTCAACGCGGCGGAGGTGGCGGCCGTGTCGCGCGCGCCGGGCCGGCTCGAGCCGCTGCTCGCCGACGGCCGGGCGCGGGCCATCGAGCTGGCCGGCGAGCCGCGCTGGATCGCCGCCGAAGACGCCGGCCATTACGAGAACGGGCCGGATGGCGCCGTCATCCGGCGCTACGTCGAAACGCGCGGGCCTTTCCGGCCGGCCGAGCTGGCGGCGCGTTACGGCTCGAGCCTCGAGGCGGCGCGCGCCGCGGTGGCCGCCTGCGGCGTCGAAGTCGCGGCCGTCGACGACCGGCTCTGCGCCCGCGAGAATCTCCGCCGGCTTCACCGGGCGACGCTGGGGATCCTGCGGCGCGAGATCGAGCCGCGGCCGCTCCAGGCTTACGCGCGGTTCGCGCTCGACTGGCAGCACCTCACCAGCCGCGCGCCGCTCGCCGACGTGCTGGAAAAGCTCGAGGGGTTCCCGCTGCCGGCCGCCGAGTGGCGCGACATACTCGGCCCGCGCGTGAGCGACTGGAAGGAGCTCGAAGAGGCGGTTCGCTCCGGCCGCATCGCGGCGGCCGGCATCCGGCCGGGCTGGTTCCTGCTGTTCGCGCGAGGACGCGGCGGCCTGTTTCTCTCCGGGACGGCGGCCCCGGAGCTCAGCCGGGCGGCCGCTCCGTTGCTCGACTACCTAGGCGCGCAAGGCCCTTCCATGCTGGCCGATTTGCGCCGCGACACGAATCTCCCTTTGCAGGCGCTCAACACTGGCATCGCGGAGTTGTTCTGGACCGGCCGCGTTTCCTGCGATTCGCTGCGCGAGATCGAGCGGCTGGGCCGGCCGACGCGCGCGCAGCGAGAGGCGGAGACCATGCGGCCGCTGCTCCTGGATCCGCTGGAGCGGCCGTCGCGCGCCGAGTCGATCGCCCGGTTCCGGCAGGCGTTTCGGAAGCTGCCGGGCTGGGAGGGCCGCTGGTTTCTGCTGCCGGCCGGACCGGCGGTCGAGGAGTCCAGCCGCCGCCGCGAGATCGCGGGCATCGCCCTGCAGCGCTACGGCGTGCTGGCGCGGGAGTGGCATCGCCGAGAGGACGCCGCGACGAGCTGGAGCGAGCTGTATCCAGAGCTGGAACGAGGCGAATGGCGCGGGGATTTGCGACGCGGGCATTTTCTGGAAGGGCTGGCGGGAATGCAGTTCGCGCTGCCGGATGCGGTGGAACGCCTGCGGGGCGCCCCGGCGGCGGCCGGCTACATATTACTGAATGCCTGCGATCCGGCGAACCCCTTCGGCGCCGAGACCGCCGGGGCCGGCGACTGGCGCGTCTCGCGCCGCCCGGCGAACCAGGTTCTGCTGCGCGACGGCGGCTGCGCGCTGTACGCGGAGAATCACGGCGCCCGCTGGAGTGTCCGGCCCGGCGATGAGGCGGCCGTGTCCGCTTACCTCGACCACCGAGGCAGCGACGCGGTTACCGTCGAGACGATCAACGGCGAGCCCGCCGAGAGAAGCGAGTTTTCCGTCCTGCTCCGGGAACGAAACCTTTGGAACCGCAGATGAACGCAGATAAACGCAGATAAGACCCCGAGATCGGCCCTCCCGGTTTTATCTGCGTTTATCTGCGTTCATCTGCGGTTCCCAAGGTTTTTCGCCCGCGAACTTTTGATATCCTGGTGTCGCCTTCGCCCCGCCTCGCCATGGTCGAGATCCACGGCGTCAACACTCCGCTGGTCACGCCGCATCAGTCGGGGACAAGTCCAGACCTCGGGGCGATGGCGGCGCTCATCGACTTCGTCGTCGAGGGCGGCGTGCGGGGCATTTGCATCGGCGGCACCACCGGCGAGTTCGTTCACTTTTCGATGGAGCACCGCGTGCGGATGGTCGCCTGCGCCGCGAAACACAGCCGCGTGCCGATCATCGCCGGCGTGGCCCACTCCACGCTCGAGGGAGCCCTGCATCTTGCGGCGGCGGCCGCCGATGGCGGCGCGCGGGCGCTGCTCATCATGCCTCCCTACTTCTTCCACTACGCCCAGGAGGATGTCCGGGAGTTTCTGCTGCGGTTCGCCGACGGCTGCAAGGGCCAACTGCCGATCCTGCTGTATAACATCCCCGCTTTCACCACCGAGATCGCGGTGGAGACCGCCGAGAAGCTGCTTCGACTGGGGCGCTTTGCCGGGATCAAGGACAGCAGCGGCAGCTTCGACGCCTTCATCCGTCTGAAAGCGCTTCGCGCGCATCATCAGTTCACGCTTCTGGTCGGCGACGACAAGATCTTCACCGCGGCGCGCTCGCAGGGCGCCGACGGAGTGGTCAGCGGCGTGGCCGGGGCGCTTCCGGAGCTGTTGCTTGGCATCGACCGGGCGGTGACCTCCGGAATGCCGAGCCGCGCGCAGACGCTCGACCGGCGCCTGCGGGAATTTATCGCCTGGATCGAGCGCTTCCCCGTACCAGTAGGCATCAAGCTGGCGCTCGCGGGGCGCGGCTTGCCGGTAGGCCCCGAGCCGGTGCCCCTGAGCCCGGCGCGGCGGCGGCTGGCCGAGCAGTTCAGCGGCTGGTTCCGCGAGTGGCTGCCCGCGGTGCTGCAGGAGATCGCGTGAGCGAGCGCCCCCTCGGCGATATGCCCCCGGAGGAGTTCCGGCAACTGGCGCGCGCCACCGCCGACTGGATCGCCGAGTTCCTCGGGCAGGTCTCAGGAATGCCTGTGCTCTCGACCGCGACGCCCGGCGCGACCGCCGACGCGCTGCCCCGGCAGCCGCCCGAGCAGGGCGAAGAAATGGCCGCCATCCTCGCGGATTTCGAGCGCCTGATCCTGCCGGCCATCACGCACTGGAACCATCCCGGATTCCTGGCCTACTTCGCCACGACGGCGTCCGGCCCGGGCATCCTGGCGGAGATGCTGACGGCGGCGGTCAATCCGCAAGGCATGCTCTGGCGCACCTCGCCGGCTTCGACCGAGCTCGAACAGGTGGCGCTCGACTGGCTGTGGCAGATGATGGGCCTGCCGGACCGCTGCTTCGGGATGATCCACGACACGGCGTCCACCTCGACGCTGCACGCCATGGCGGCGGCGCGCGAGAGCCTCGAAGATCTGCCGATTCGCGCGCGCGGCCTGAGCGGCGTGCCGCCGCTGGTGGTCTACGCTTCCGAGCAGGCGCATTTCTCGGTCGACAAGGCGGCCATCACGCTCGGGCTGGGGCTCGAGAACGTCCGCAAGATCGAGGCCGACGCCGAGTTCCGCATGAAGCCGGAGGCGCTCGACGCGGCGATCACCGCCGATTTGCTGGCCGGGCGCCGGCCGTTCTGCGTCGTCGCCACCGTGGGAACCACTTCCACGACGGCGATCGATCCGGTCCCGGCCATCGCCGACATCTGCCAGCGCCGTCGGCTGTGGCTGCACGTGGACGCCGCTTACGGCGGCGCGGCGGCGATCGTGCCCGAGATGCGCCACGTCGTGGCCGGCTGCGAGCGCGCCGCTTCTCTGGTGGTGAACCCGCACAAGTGGTTGTTCGTGCCGCTCGACTTGAGCGCGCTGTATTGCCGCAGTCCCGAGATCCTGCGGCGGGCCTTCAGCGTGGTCCCCGAGATTCTCCGCACGCCGGAGGATCAGGACCGGCGGGCGGTGAACCTCATGGAGTACGGCATGCCGCTGGGCCGGCGTTTTCGCGCCCTGAAGCTGTGGTTCGTGCTGCGCTACTTCGGACGCGCCGGGATCGTCGCCAATCTGCGCGAGCATCTGCGGCTCGCCCGCCAGCTCGGCGAGCGCGTCTCGGCGAGCCGCGACTTCGAGCTGCTGGCCCCGGTGGTGTTCTCGACGGTCTGCTTCCGCTTCCGGCCGGGCGGGGTGAGCGACGCGCAGCTCCAGCGGCTGAACCGGTCGCTCGTCGAGCGCGTGAATCGCAGCGGAAAGTTTTTCATCTCCCACACCGAGATCGGCGGGAAGCTCACGCTGCGGGTGGCGGTGGGCAACCTGCGCACGACCCAAGCCAGCCTGGAGGAGTTCTGGCAGCTTCTCCGCAACAAGGCGCGGGAGCTGACGCTGTAGGCGCGGCCACCAGGAAGTCGCCGTGGATGGCCGCGGCGGTCCGGTCCACGATCTGGTTCGGCGCCAGGGGCGCGCCTGGAATCAGAACTTTCAGATAGTTATCAGTAAGAGCAACCGTGCCCGACGGGTGAGCCTCGTCGAGGGTAACCGCCGAGAGGGGCCGGCCGAGAAGCGAGCGGCGAAAGGCGAGGTTCTTGGCGGCCGCCAGCTCGCGCAGCAGGCGATTGCGCTCGCGCCGCACCGGCGGGGGAACCTGGTCCCGCCGGGCCGCGGCCGCCGTGCCCGGCCGCGCCGAATAAGAGAAGACGTGGAGGTAGGTAAACGGAAGCTCGGCGACAAGGCGCCGCGTCTCGTCGAAGTCGGCGTCGGTTTCGCCGGGAAAGCCGGCCAGGACGTCGGCGCCGATGGCGGCCTCCGGCAGCAGTCGCCGCGCCGCGAGGATCCGCGCCTCGTAATCGCGCGCCCGGTATCGGCGGTGCATCCGGCGTAGGATGGTGTCGGAGCCGGACTGCAGCGGGGCATGAACGTGTCGCGCCATCCGCGGCTCGTCCGCCAGAAACGCCAGCAACTCGGCTGTCCAGTCCATCGGCTCGACCGAGCTGATCCGCAGCCGGGCGACCGGCGTTTCGTCGAGCAGGCGGCGCAGCAAGGCCGCCAGGCGCGGCCGGTTCGGCAAGTCGCGCCCCCACTGGCCCAAATTGATCCCCGTGAGCACGATCTCCGCGTAGCGGGCGGCGAGCGCGCGGACCTGCGCGACCACCAGATCCGCCGGCGCGCTTCGGCTCGAGCCGCGCACCGACGGTATTACACAGAACGAGCAGCGGTTGTTGCAGCCGTCCTGGATCTTCAGGTTGGGGCGGGTGCGGTCATGGAGCGAGTGGCTGGCCGGGGACCACTCGAAGTCCCGCTGCTCGCGAATGTCCCCGACCAGGATCTGCCCGTGAAAAGCAAGCGCTTCCTCGACGAGACGTCCCTTGTGGGAATTACCCACCACACAGGAAACTCCGGGGATGGCCGCGATTTCCTGGGGAGCGCGCTGGGCGTAGCAGCCGGTGACGACGATTCGGGCGCCAGGGTTTTCGCGATGGATGCGGCGGATCGTCTGACGCGCGTCCTGGTCGGCCGCCGCGGTGACCGTGCAGGTGTTGAGAACCACCACGTCGGCGGCGGCAGCGCGCCCCGCTGGGCCGAAACCGCCCGCCCCTAGCGCCGCTTCCAGGGCGGCGCCGTCGGCTTGCGAAGCCCGGCAGCCGAAGGTCTGGACGTAGTAGGCAGGCATCGGCCGCCGCGGCGCTACTCCATTTCCCGGCGGAATTTCTTGCGGTTGCGCTTGCGGGCCAGCGCCTGCTTGACGCGCCGCTTCTCGCCCGGCTTCATGTAATAGGAGTGGCGCTTGACTTCCTTGATGATGTCTTCCTGCTGCACCTTCCGCTTGAAGCGCCGCAGCGCGTTGTCGATCGTCTCGCCGTCTTGCAACCGTACCTCTGCCACCGACACCTCCTGAGCCATTGACAATTCTACCACCGAAGACAAGGAACCGCAGATGAACGCAGATAAACGCCGATAAAGCCCTTGAAGGGTCCGCAGAGCACTCCGATGGATTCTTGGTTCTATCTGCGTTTATCTGCGTTCATCTGCGGTTCCAAAGGTTTTGGCCGCGGCCTTGTGCCGCCCCGCGTTTGCTATAAAGGGAGGACCCGCGATGCGCGACGTGCTCACCATCCTGCTGGCCGGCGGCGCCGGAGAGCGCCTCTGGCCGCTAACCCGCGAACGCCCCAAACCGGCCCTCCCGTTCGGCGGCTGCTACCGCATCATCGACATCACGCTCTCCAACTGCATCAACTCCGGCCTGCGCAAGGTTTACATCCTCACGCAATACAAGGCGCTGAGCCTCAACCGGCACGTGCGGTTCGGCTGGAGCATCGTGTCGCCGGAGCTGGGCGAGTTTATCGAAATCCTGCCGCCGACCAAACGGGTCAGCGAGAACTGGTATTTGGGCACGGCCGACGCCGTCTACCAGAACCTGAGCAGCATTCTGGACGAGGCCGCTCCTTACACGCTGGTCCTGTCGGCCGATCACGTCTACAAGATGAATTACGCCCATATGCTCGAGTGGCACCAGGAGCGGAACGCCGACGTGACGCTGGCGACCATCCAAGTGGCCCCCCCCGAGGCGCCGCGCTTCGGGATCGCCGAGATCGGCGAGGGCTACCGCATCGTGGGCTTCGAGGAGAAGCCGCAGCACGGGCTGCCTTGCCCCTCGCGGTTCAATCCGGCGATGTGCAGCGCCTCGATGGGCGTCTACCTGTTCTCGACCGGCGTGCTGGCCGAAGCGCTGCGGCGCGACGCCGAGGATCCGCTGTCGAGCCACGACTTCGGGCGCGACGTCCTGGGGTGGCTGGCGCGGGAGGCGCGCGTGGCGGCCTACGACTTCATCGATGAGAATCGGAAGGCCGTGCGATACTGGCGAGACATAGGAACTCTGGACGCCTATTACGACGCCCAGATCGACCTGGTGTCGGTGAGCCCCGTGTTCAACCTGTACGACTCGGCCTGGCCGATCCGCACCTGCGTGGAGCAGTATCCGCCGGCGAAATTTGTGTTCGCCGAGGAGGGGCGGCGCATGGGGATCGCCGTGGATTCCATTGTGTCGCAGGGATGCATTGTGTCCGGCGGCCGGGTGATGAACTCGGTGCTCGGCCCGGGCGTCCGGGTCAACAGCTTCTGCGACGTGCAGGAGTCCATCCTGCTCGAGAACGTGATCGTGGGGCGGCACTGCCGCCTGCGGCGGACCATCATCGACCGCGACGTCAGCCTGCCCGAGCACACCCGCATCGGATTCGACCCCGAGGAGGACCGCGAGAACGGATTCGCGGTGAGCGACGGCGGCATCGTGGTGGTCGACCGGGAGCTGCTGGCGGCCGCGCCGGCGCCGCGGCCCGAGCCGGTCCTGGCGCGGCTCGAAACCAAGTGACCCGCATCGCGCGAGTGACGGGCAGGGAGATTCTCGACTCGCGGGGCAACCCGACCGTCGAGGCGGACGTCGCGCTCGGCGGCGGGGCGCGCGGCCGCGCCGCGGTGCCCTCCGGGGCCTCCACCGGCCAGCACGAGGCCGTCGAGCTGCGCGACGCGGAGGCCCGGCGTTACGGGGGCAAGGGGGTCCGCCGCGCTGTAGATAATATCAATACAGAGATAGCCGGGGCGATCCAAGGCGGCGACGCGGCCGACCAGTTGTGGCTGGATCGCAAGATGATCGAGCTCGACGCGACGCCCAACAAATCGCGTCTGGGCGCCAACGCCATTCTCGCCGTGTCGCTGGCCGCCGCGCGCGCCGTGGCCAGCCACCACGGATCGCCGCTCTATCGTCACCTGGGCGGGGCGGCGGCCTGCCTGCTGCCCGTTCCGATGATGAACGTGCTCAACGGTGGCGCCCACGCCGACAACTCCGTCGACCTCCAGGAGTTCATGGTCGTGCCCTACGGCGCGGAGAGCTTCGGCGAGGCGCTGCGCATGGGCGTCGAGACGTTTCACTCCTTGAAAGGGGTTCTCAAAAAGCGCGGCTACTCGACCGCGGTCGGCGACGAGGGCGGCTTCGCGCCTAACCTGAAGTCGAACGAGGAAGCGGTGGAGCTGCTGCTGGAGGCCATCGCCGCGGCGGGATACCGGGCCGGCGACCAGATCGGCCTGGCGCTCGATCCGGCGACGAGCGAGCTGTACGAGGACGGCAAGTACGTGTTTCGCAAGTCGGGCTCCAGCGCGCGCACCTCCGACGAGATGGTCGCGTTCTGGGCCGGATGGGCGCGCCAGTATCCCATCGTTTCGATCGAAGATGGCATGGCCGAGGACGACTGGGACGGCTGGCGGGCCCTGACCGCCGAGCTGGGCAGCAAGGTCCAGCTCGTCGGCGACGATCTGTTCGTCACCAACAAGGAGCGGCTGGCGCGCGGCATCCGGGAAGGTACTGCCAATTCCATCCTGATCAAAGTGAACCAGATCGGGACGCTCTCGGAGACCCTGGAGACGATGGAGCTGGCGCGCCATTCCGGCTACACCGCGGTGGTGTCGCACCGCTCGGGCGAGACCGAGGATTCCTTCATCGCCGACCTCGCCGTAGCCACCGGCGCCGGTCAGATCAAGACCGGCTCGGCCAGCCGCACCGACCGCATGGCCAAGTACAACCAGCTCTTGCGCATCGAAGAGGAATTGGGCAACCGCGCGCGGTTCCCCGGCCGCCGGGCCTTCCGGCAATAGACGCTTCTGGTTCCGCCGCTAGCGCCCCGCCGTGATGACCGAGGAGGAACCTCCCCGCGCCTCGAGCAGGGTCTTCAGCCTGCTGATGTCCCTTGCCTGATCCAACTGGGACTTGAGTATCCAGCCGAGCAGAGCTATCACGACCCCTGCCAGCGCCGTGAAAACGAATAGAAGTATGTCCACCCTTGACCTTCCTTCTCCTAGTTGAATTCGTGCGTCTTCTACAGAGTCTCTCAGCTTCTCAAGGTTGGCATCGACCCTTTCGACCGTGGCCTGTAGAGCCCTCAATCGCTCATCGAGCACCCGGAGTGAGGCGTCGCCTTCTTTCGCCGTGGGTGGTCTTTGTGCCTGAAGCTTCAGTTGTGGGGCAAGCACTCCCAGCAGAACCAGGATCGCCAGACTTGCCGCGCGCATGCCCTCGCCCCTAAGAACCGCCACTCGCAAGAGCGGCCCTCGCAAAGAATTCTAGCACTCAACCGACCGCCCAAGAGGGTATCGTTCTGCGCCATTTCTAGAAACTGCTGATTCTAAAGGGACGAATTCTCAAGAATTTTTGCAAACTTCTGTGAACGATTCAGGCGGGGGCGCTAAACTGGCGCCATGGCCCGGCGGCGCACCTCTGGCTTCAACGGGACTTACAGATCCGCCGCCATCCGCTGGATCTGCTGCAAGCTCTCCAGATGATCGATCGTCGGCCGGTACTCCATCGCCACGTAGCCCTGGAAGTTGGTCTTGGCAATACCCTCGAAGACCTTGCGGTAGTTGACCTCGCCGGTGCCGGGCTCGCGGCGGCCGGGGACGTCCGCGACGTGGAAGTGGTCGATGCGGTCGATGTACTTGGTGAGGTTGGCGATCAGGTTCCCTTCCATGATCTGCATGTGATAGAGGTCGTTGAGCAGCTTCACGTTGGGACTCGCGACCGCGTCGATGATGCGAACGCCCTCGGGCGTCGAGTTCAGGTAGTAGCCGGGATGATCGACCAGGGTGTTGAGCAGCTCGACGATCAGCGTGATCCCGGCGGGTTCGACCACCGCCCGCGCGGCGCGCAAGCCGTCGATGATGGAGCGCCGCTGGTCTTCCTGGCTTCTGTTCGGCAGCTCGTCGCCGGTTAGCACCAGTACGCGGCGCGTGCCGAGCTTTTGCGCCGCCTTAACGGCCACGCTGAGATGAGACAAGAAGTTCTCTCGCTCAGCCGGATCGACCATCGCACCGGCGGGGCCTTTGAGACTGCGGCTGCCGCCGATGTGGGCGATCTCGAGGTGGAGCGAGCGGGTCTTTTCGCGAATGGCGTCGAGATCCTCGTTCTGCCAGCGGATCCCCTCGAACGCCGGATAGCGGATGGAGGCGAGTTTTTCGAGACGCTCGAACAGCGGCAGCTTGCCGTAGAAGCCGCCGATCATGATCGAGAGGCGGCGCGCGAGCGGCCGCCGCTCGGGCGGGGCTTGCGCGGCCGGCGCCGCGGCGGCGACCGCCGAGGCCAGGAACCCGCGACGGGAAAGTTGCATCTTCATCCCTCCTTATCCGCCAGGCGGATCACCGGCTCGAGGAGCTGCTCGACCGGCGCGTAGTCATCGGTAAGAACTATACCGCGGGCCTGCCGGACCAGAAACTCCACGTGCTGCGGCGTGAGCGCCGATCCGGGGACCCCCGCCAGCAGGGCGCGCCCTTCGAGCGGCCGCAGCGCCCCGACCACCACGTACGTGTCGCGGCGGTTGCTTCCCTCGGCCGGGCCGGTTTCTTCGGTGCAGAAGACGTAGACGTGGGGAAAAGTCTTGCGGAAGGTGTTGATGATGGCGCCCAGAAACTTGCCCGAGTCGTAGACTTCCAGGATATTCATCATGTAGACGCCGCTGGGCGAGAGCAGCCGCCGCAGCTTGTCGTTGAACTCCACGGTCGTCAGGTGGTGCGGCACGGCGTAGTGGTTGAAGGCGTCGCCGTAGATGAAGTCGTAGAGCGGCGGCGGGTCGGCGGAGAGCTTGCGGCGCAGCAGGTCGTCGACGTGGTTGCGGCCGTCGAGGTTGGCGATGCGGAGCGGCGCGTCGCGCGCCAGGCCGAAGGCGCGGTGGGCGGCTTCGGTGACGCGCGGATCGATCTCGGCGATCTCCACGTAGCTGCCGGGCCATTTGGAGAGAATGTAGCGCGGGAACACAAAGCCGCCGCCGCCGATGAACAGCGCCGCGAAGCGCGTCCGGTCCCGCGCCGCGGTCTTGGTGACCGAATCGTAAATCTTTTCGTAGTCGTACTGGAGGTCGTCGGGACTATCCATCACGATGTAGGCATGGATGAGGTGATCGAGCGACAAGGCGCGCATGGAGGGCGGCTCGGCCTCCTGCTCGATCTGGATGAAGGAGTACTGGCTTTCGTCGAGGTGCAGGACGGTGGAGTAGCGCTCCCAGAAAAAACCCAGGCGCGTTCCGAGCTGGCGGCCCTTCTGCCACGGCCCCATGGTGATCCACACCAGCGCCAACGCCAGGCCGGCCCACAGCAGCGGAAACAGCGAGCGGGCGCCGAACAGCAGCCCCACCAGCGCCAGCGCGCAGCCCACGCTCAGCAGCACGGCCAGCGTCCCCATCTTGGCGATGAGCACAAAACCGGTGAGGAAGGTGCCGACGATGCTGCCGACGGCGCCCCAGGCGTAGACGTTGCCGACGGTGCGTCCGGCTTGCCGGCCGAGGTCGAGCGCCATCTTGGCCGCCACCGGCCCGATGCAGCCGAGGGACAGAGACGGTATGAAGAATACCATAAAGACGTGCGCCGCGATGCGCACCGGCCATTCCTGTTTCCACAGAAACGCCCAGCCCCCCACCGCGCGGTTGAGCGCCGGAATCGAGAAGGCGGCGAGGGAGGCGACGGCGAACAGCGCCCCCAGCGCGCTGGCCGGCCGGTAGCGGTCGGCCAGCCGTCCGCCCATCCAGTTGCCCGCGGCGATGCCGGCGAGCACCACACCGATCACCGAGGTCCAGGTGTAAATCGAGCTGCCCACGTGGCGCGCGATCAGCCGCGCCGCCACCAGCTCCACCGTCATGATGCACATGCTGGAGATGAACGCCGTGGCGTTCGGCGTGGCGACACCAAGAAAAACCCGCAGCCGGGACGCGCTTACCGGCGCCGGGCTTTCCATCGGAAGAGTGGCCATCGAGGGGAGTCCGAAAGCTCCTAGTATATACCGGGGCCGCCCCGCTCGCTCGATGGCGTATGATAGAGAGATGCAAGAATGGTCTTTCGCGCAGCGGCACGCCCACGAAGAACTGGCGCAGTTGCATTTCTTCACCATGAAGAAACGCCAGGGAGACCGCGAGGTGGAGTTCAAAATCACCGTGCGGGAATACGCCACCGCCAACGCCCAGTCGATGCAGTTTTTCGCCGAGGCCGACAGGCAGACCAACCAGAAGACCGCCCCCTTCACCCCGTGCGGCTGGGGCAACACCATGCTGGCGGCGCTCTCGGAGGTCCTGCAGGCCATCCACCGGTTTCCCTACGAAGGGGACTGACGGCGGCGTCAGTAGGGCGCTTTCAGCCGCGTGTACTCGAACTTCGCCGGATCGAGCTGGCGGGCGCGCAGCATGGCGATGCAGGCCTCGACGCTGTCGCCGATGGCCTGGATGCGCCGCAGCGGCAGCGTCTCGGGCGTGTAGACCTCGAGCGCGATCGAGCTCCCCGCCAGGGCGCGGCGCTCCTCGAGGCTCAATTGTTCCGGCGCGCGTCCGAGGACTTCGTCGATCTGGCTCATGGGACCATTTCAGCAGATGGTGAGCGGTGGCGCAAGGCCGGAACAAAAACCAATGAAACCGCAGATGAACGCAGATTAACGCCGATGGAAACCCTTCAACCCTAGCGGGTTTATCGGCGTTAATCTGCGTTCATCTGCGGTTTCATGGTTTGTCCCCCATCAGTTCGATCGCGTGGCGTATCGGGATCCCCAGGCTCACCCCCGCGAACTGGGTGAGCACCGCGAAATTGACGGCGATTACTTTGCCGTCCAGGTTGAACAGCGGCCCGCCGCTGCCGCCGACCGTGGTGATGGCGTCGTAGACCAGCGTCTCGTCGGTGACGTTGCTGATGTGACCCTGGGTGGCGAACGGCAGAATCAGGTTGAGGCGAGCCAGCTCGCGCGCCACCTGCTCCTGGGTAAGGTTGGCGAAGTTCTGGATGCGCTCCAGTTCTTTCGGGCTAGCCTTGGCGACCAGGGCCTCCAGGCCGAGCGGATAATGTAGCAATAGTACTGAGGCGCCGGGCGCGGACTTCTGCGCCGCTTGCGCGAGCGGAATGGGCTCGGGCAGTTCGGCGCCAGGCGGCGCGCTGAGCACCGCTACATCCGCCTTTTCGGAGGTCTTTAGGATCTTCAGCGCCACGGGCTGGCGGCGGCGCGGAAAGTAGGCGACGAAGACGCGGTACTGCGGAACAAAGCCGGCCTTGAGGATCTTCTGAGTCTGCTCGTCGGCCCACCACGGCTGGGCGACGTGGCGGTTGGTGACAATCTTGCCGTCGGCGGCGGCGAGGAAGCCGGTGCCGGTGTGAAAGTGCTCGAGCGGCGGGCCGTCGCCTTCCAGCGTCAGGGCCACGTTGCCTTCGGGATCGACCTCCGGTGTGCTGCCGGAGCCGGCTTGCAGGCGCAGCAGCCTGCCGCTGGAGCGATCGCGCAGGTTGTAGGCGCCCGTGATCAGGCACACGCTGTCCTGATACTTAGCGATGATGCTCTCGCCGGCGGTGGGCTGGGCAGTGCGTGCGACCGCCGCCGAGCGAAAGCGCTCCACTTCGGCGGCATTGAGCTGCTTGCTCTGGATGTCGCCGATCTGCACTTTGAGCCCCGCCGCCTCCTGGCGAAAGGCGAAGAAACTCCGGTAGACGATGAACGACACGCTGGCCAGGAGCAGCGCGGCGGTCATGGCGAAGGCGTAGAGGAATCGCCGCGCCCCGGAGCGCACGGCGCTGCCGACGATCTTCTGTAACTCGCCGCGGGCCTCGGCGGCGACCGCTGCCGCCTCCCCGCGCCGCGCGCCCTTTTCCAGGTACAGCTCGACCAGCGCGTTCCGCAGCCGGACGATGTCTTCCCCGGCCACCTCGAGCGCGCCGATCTTCTCGTGCAAGTCCGTGTACAGGCGCTTGCGCTCCAGGCCGTTGCGCACCACCAAGTGGAGCTGCTCGTTCGACCAGGGCTTTTCGACGAACTGGAACAGGCCGGTCTCGTTGATGGCGCGAATGGCGTCTTCCTTCTGCGCGTACCCGGTCAGCAGCACGCGAACCGCTTCGGGCTGGATCTGTTTGGCCCGCGCGAAAAACTCGAGTCCGCTGGTCTCCGGCATGATCTGGTCGGAGATGATCAGGTCGACCGGATGCGCCGCCAGGTAGTCGAGAGCCGCGGCCGGACGGTTGAACGCGATCGTTTCGTAGCCGTCCTGCAAGTCGAGGTAGTTCTTGATAGTAGTTGTGACCATGGGCTCGTCGTCCAGGATGAGGATAACGGGCCTAGGCTCGGGCATTGGCTCCCGCTCCGCGCGCGGCCGGCAGATGGATCGAGATGGTCGAGCCGCGGCCCGGCTCGCTTGACGCCTCGATGCGCCCGCCCTCCTCGTGAACGATCTTGGAGGCCAGCGCCAGCCCCAGCGACATCCGCACGCGGCCTTCGCGGGACCGCAGGCGCGGCTCGAAGAGCTGGTCGATTTCGACGGGCGGGATGCCGCGCCCGGTGTCGGCGATCGTCAACACCACCCCGGCGCCCGCGCGGCGCGCGCCGAGCGTGATCGTCCCTGGCCCGGAAATCGACTCGATGGCGTTGGTGACGATCTCCCACAGCGCCTGGTTGAGGTGCGGCGCGCGGCAGTAGATCGGCGGTATGTCGTGGTAGTCGCGCCGCAGCGTGATGCGCCCGTCGAGCTGCGGGCCGAGGAGCTCCGCGACGGCGTCGAGGCAGCGGCGGACGTCGACGCGCCCGGCTTCGGCCGCGTCCAGCCGCACGAACTCCCGCAGCGACGACGCCACCTGCGCGATGCGCTTGCAGGCGGCGTCGACCGCCTGCTTCAGCTCCTCCATGGCGGCGCGTTCCGAGGGCTTGGCCGCGTGACAGGCCGTCGCGTAGTAGCTCCACAGCAAGTCGAGGCCGCTCGCCAGCGCGCCGACCGGCGTGTTCAGCTCGTGGTTGATGGCCGCGATGAGTTTGCCCAGTGTCGCCAGGCGGGCTTTCTCGATCATCTGGAGCTGCGTCTCCCGCAGCTCGCGCGTGCGCTCTTCCACTTTTTCTTCCAGGCGCTCCGCGTAGTCCTTGAGCTGGAAATAGAGCAGCAGGCTGCCCATCGGCTCGCGGACGTGGAAGTCGGCGTGGAAGCGCTTTTCGAAAATGACGCCCTGGCAGTCGACCAGATAGGAGCCGGGGTAGGGAATCCCGAAGACGGGATCGACCTCCGCGATTTCGGTGTTAAGAATACCCACGTGCCGGATCAGCGCGGCGCCGGGATCGGATAGCAGCGGGTAGGTCACGCCGTGGCGCTCGACGAACTCCCGCAACACCTCGACCGGCTCGGGACAGATGGCGAACACCGCGATGTCCTCGGCCTCGTAATCGGCGGCGTGCTCTTGCAACTCGACCAGTTGCCCGACGCAAGACGGTCACCACACGGTCGAGCGGAAAAAGTGTAGCAGGGCGCGGCGGCCGTCGCGCGCCGCCTCGTAGTGGACCGCTCGGCCGAGGGGATCTGGCAGAGTGAAATCCGGCAGGCGCTCGCCGGCGGCGGGCCCGGTGCGGTGACGGTCCGGGGCCGCGAGTTCCAGCAGCATGCCGGCGGAAGGATCCCCCATCCATCGGACATGATAACAGGCGGTTCCGGTACAATGGCGGACGCTATGTCTCAGAAACGTTTGCTTGCTTGGGTGCTCCTGCTGCTGTGGATCCAGCCGGCGCCGGCCGCCGACGAAAAGAAGATCGACTTCAGCGAGGTGGAGAAGGTCGCGGCCGCCGAGATGGCCGACACCAACGCGCCGGGCGCGGCGATCGCCGTGGTTCGCGGGGACCGCGTGATCTACTCCAGAGGCTTCGGCGTGGCGAGCGCCGAAACCGGCGAGCCGGTTCGTCCGGAAATGCTGTTCCGCCTGGGCTCGACCACCAAGATGTTCACCGCGGCGGCGCTGGCGACCCTGGCGGAGCACGGCAAGCTCCGGCTCGATGAGCCGATCGGGACCTACGTCAAGGGGCTCAACCCGAAGCTGGCGCGCGTGACCGCCCACCAACTACTCAGTCATACGGCGGGCATCTGGGACGAGGCCCCCATGTTCGGACCCCACGACGACAAGGCGCTCGGCGAGGGGATCCGCGCCTGGAAAGACGACCCCTGCTTCATCGAGCCTGGCCGCATCTTCTCTTACTCGAATCCCGGCTACTGGGTCGCCGGCCTGGTGATCGAAGAAGTCGGCGGGAAACGCTACGCCGACCAGGTGAGCGAGAGCGTCTTCAAGCCGCTCGGGATGAGCCGCAGCACGTTCCGGCCGACCACGGCGATGACCTATCCGCTGGCCCAGGGCCACCTCGAGGCGCCGGCCGGCGGTAAGCCACCAGTTCTGCGGCCAGCGGCCGACAACGCTTCCGGGTGGCCGGCCGGGTCGATGTTCTCGAGCGTGGAGGAGCTGGCGCGTTTCGTGATCGCGTTCCTGAACGAGGGCCGGATTGACGGCCAGCAGGCGCTGGCGCCGGCCGTGATCGCGCGGATGTCGGCGGCGCAGGTGAGCCTCCCCGGCGGGGAACGCCAGTACGGCTACGGCCTGGGCCGGGAGCGCCTGCGCGGCGCGGCGCTCGTCGAGCACGGCGGGGCGCGAGCCGGATATGGCTCCTTGATACGCATGGCCCCGGTCGAGCGCGTCGGCGTCATCACGGTGACCAACCGCAGCGGCATCGGCCTGAGCCGGACGTCGGAAAAAGCTCTGGAGCTGTTGCTGCCGCTCGAGCCGAAAGCCGACAGCAAGCCCAAGGCTGAGATGACGATGAGCGAGCCGGAGATGGACCGGTACCGCGGCTCTTACGGCAACAACGCGACGACATTCGAGATCCTCGCCAAAGAAGGAAAGCTCTACCGCAAGCAAGGCGGCCGTGAAACGCAGCTGGCCAAAGTCGGCGAGCGCCGCGTGCGGGCCAGCGCCAGCGGGCCGGAGGCCGTCTTCGTAGCCGGTCCGGACGGCGCCATCGAGTACCTCCACGTCGGAGGTCACGCGTTCAAGAAGATAGGAGCGCGGTGAGCCGGTTCCAAGGCATGGAACCGCCGATGAACGCCGATAAGCGCCGATAAAACCTTGCTTTTGAGCACGAGCTAACATAGTGCAAATTTGCACTATGTCAACTCCTGCCGGTTTCTGGCTCCCCATCGGCGTTAATCGGCGTTCATCGGCGGTTTCATGGGTTTGGGTTCCGCGTAAAGCCTCAGGACGGTCCACAGAATCTTGAAACCCGCCGCTATGCTGGCGCCGGGCCGGCCGGAGATCTTGCTTTCTCCGATGCGCCGGCGGTAGGAGACGGGAATCTCGCGCACCCGCAGGCCGTTCTTCACGGCCTGGATCTGCATCTCGATGGTCCAGCCGTAGCCGGTGTCGCGCATCGCGAGTGCGCCGAGGCTCGAGACGCGGATAGCGCGGAAGGGGCCGAGATCGCTGTAGCGGTGGCCGTAGAGCAGACGGATCAGGCCCGTCGCCAGGCGATTGCCGAAGCGCTGGTGCGGTTGCAGCGCGCCCGGTTCTGCTGAGCCTTGGGTGCGCGAGCCGATCACCAGGTCGGCCTCGCCGTCGAGAATCGGCTGCACGAGCGCGGCGGCCTCGGAGGCAACATCGCTGGCGTCGGCGTCCATGAAGACGACTACTTCGGTTTCCGGCGAGAGTTCCGCGATGGCGCGCAGGCAAGCCCGGCCGTAGCCGCGACGCGGCTCGGCGAGAACCGTGGCGCCGGCGGCCCGCGCCACCGCGGCTGTCTGATCCGTCGAGCCGTTGTCGACGACGAGGATTCGAGCGTACAGGCCGGGCGGAATCTCGCCCAGCACGCCGCCGATGGATCGCTCCTCGTTCCGCGCGGGAACGATCAGTTCGATCTTCGGATGGCTGGGTGGCACTTCCCGGTTGCCCGCCGGTGCGGATTCGTGCTAAGAATGAAGATAGCAGCTCGCAGCGATCCCCCGTATCTGCCGATGCACGAACCGGAGAGCGTAGAGTCTGGCGAGACGGAACTGAGGGCGGCGCCCTGGTGGCTGGATCTGCGCACCTGGGCGCGCGACATCGCCGTCTCCGTCATCATCGCCGCGGTCGTGATCGTGTTCCTCTACCAGCCGGTGAAGGTCGAGGGCACCAGCATGATGCCGTGGCTGGTCGACCAGGAGCGCATCTTCGTCAACAAGTTCGTCTACCGCTTCGGCGAGATCGAGCGCGGCGACATCGTCGTGTTTTGGTTTCCGATGGATTCCTCGAAGTCCTACATCAAGCGGGTGGTCGGCCTGCCAGGCGACGTGGTGCAGATTGACCTGGGGGCAGTGACGGTCAACGGGCAGGCGATCGAGGAAGCATACGTTCCCGAGCAGTACCGCGACCGCATGAGCTACCCGCCGGTGAAAGTGCCGCCCGAGAATTACTACGTCCTGGGCGATCACCGCAACGCCTCCAACGACAGCCGCACCTGGGGCACCGTCGAGCGCAAGCGGATCTACGGCAAGGCCGTTTTTGTGTATTGGCCGCTCGAAAAGTTCGGGGTGCTGCGGTGAGGGAAGACTTAACCGCCAAGACGCCAAGACGCCAAGAAGATCCCGTTGGTTCTTGGCGTCTTGGCGTCTTGGCGGTTCAAGGGTGCGCCGCTTGAGCGCGATACTCGCCCTCGAGGACGGCGCCATATTCGAAGGCAAAAGTCTCGGGGCCAAAGCGGAGTGTTACGGGGAAGTTGTTTTCAACACCGCCATCACCGGCTACCAGGAAATCTTCACCGATCCCTCCTATAGCGGCCAGATCGTCGTTTTGACCAATCCGCAGATCGGCAACTACGGGGCCAACAACGAAGACAACGAGTCGGCGCGGCCGTACATCGAGGGCCTGGTGGTGCGGGAGTTCTCGGCGATCGCCAGCAACTGGCGCTCCAAGGAGCACGCCGAGAACTTTCTGGGCCGCTCGAGCATCCCGATCATCTCGGAGATCGACACGCGGTTGTTAGTACGGCGGCTGCGCTCCGGCGGGGTGATGCGCGGCGTGGTTTCATCGCTCGAGCCGGACGGCAAGAAGCTCGTCGAGAAGGCGCGGCAGATCCCCTCGATGGCCGGGCTCGACCTGGCCACGACCGTTTCGACCAAGCACCGTTACGAGTGGAATCGCGGAGTCGATGCCTGCTCGCCCTCCGAGCAGCTAGGAGCCGCCCGCGAGCCGCGGCTGCACGTCGTAGCGTATGACTTCGGCATCAAGCGGAACATCCTGCGCCGCTTGGTCCATGTCGGCTGCCGGGTCACGGTGGTGCCGGCGCTGACCACATCCGACGACGTGCTGGCGCTGAAGCCCGACGGCGTGTTTCTGTCGAACGGCCCCGGGGATCCCGAGCCGCTCGTCGAGCAGGCGGCCAACGTGCGCCGCCTGATCGGGCGCGTCCCGATTTTCGGCATTTGCCTGGGACAGCAGATTCTCGGCCTGGCCTTCGGCGGCAAGACCTACAAGCTGAAGTTCGGCCATCGCGGGGCCAACCACCCGGTGATCAACCTGACCAACCAGCGCGTCGAGATCACCTCGCACAATCACGGGTTTGCTGTCGATCCGGATTCGTTGAAGCCGGCCGACATCGAGCTGACCCACATGAATCTCAACGACCAGACCCTCGAAGGCTTCCGTCATCGCCGCGAGCCGGTTTTCTGCGTGCAGTATCACCCGGAGGCAGCTCCGGGCCCCCACGATTCGCACTACCTGTTCGACGAGTTCGTGAAACTAATGAATGAAAACCGCAGATGAACGCAGATAAACGCAGATGGAAAGAGAACCCATGATCCGCGTTCATCTGCGTTCATCTGCGGTTTCCAAAGTCGTTCATGCCCAAGCGCACTGACCTCCACAAGATCCTCATCGTCGGCTCCGGTCCCATCGTCATCGGACAGGCCTGCGAGTTCGACTACTCGGGCGTGCAGGCCTGCAAGGCGCTGCGCAGCGAGGGCTACCAGGTGGTGCTGGTGAACTCCAACCCGGCGACCATCATGACCGACCCGGAGCTGGCCGACGCCACCTACGTCGAGCCGCTGAGCCGCGAGTACCTGGAAGAGATCATCGCGCGGGAGCGGCCCGACGCGCTGCTGTCCACCGTCGGCGGTCAGACCGGACTCAACCTGTCGGTGGAGCTGGCCGAAGCGGGAATCCTCGAGGAGTACGGCGTGGAGCTGATCGGGGCGAAGATCGAGGCCATCAAGAAGGCCGAAGACCGGCTGCTGTTCAAGGACGCCATGCGGAAAGTGGGACTCGAAGTTCCGGTCTCGCAGCTCGTCAACAACGTCGGCGACGGGCTGGAGTTCGCGGCGCGCGCCGGGTACCCCGTGATCCTGCGGCCGAGCTTCACGCTGGGCGGCGCCGGGGGCGGCATCGCCTACCACAGCGAGGAGATGAAGGAGCTGCTGGCGCGGGGGCTCGAGATTTCGCCCGTCCACGAGGTGCTGATCGAGGAGAGCGTGCTCGGCTGGAAGGAGTTCGAGCTGGAGGTGATGCGCGACCTCGCCGATAACGTCATCATCGTCTGCTCGATTGAAAACTTCGATCCCATGGGGGTGCACACCGGCGACTCGATCACCGTGGCGCCGGCGCAGACGCTCACCGACCGCGAGTACCAGATGATGCGCGACGGCGCGATCCGCTGCATCCGCGAGATCGGCGTCGACACCGGCGGGTCGAACGTCCAGTTCGCCTTCGAGCCGTCGACCGGGCGCATGGTGATCATCGAGATGAACCCGCGCGTGTCGCGCAGCTCGGCGCTGGCGTCGAAGGCCACCGGGTTCCCGATCGCCAAGATCGCCGCCAAGCTCGCCGTCGGCTACCGTCTCGACGAGATCCGCAACGACATCACCCGCCAGACCCCGGCCTGCTTCGAGCCGACCATCGACTATGTAGTGGTAAAGATCCCGAAGTGGCAGTTCGAGAAGTTCCCGGGGGCCGAGCCGCTGCTGGGCACGCAGATGAAGAGCGTCGGCGAGGTGATGGCCATCGGGCGGACCTTCAAGCACGCACTGTGGAAAGGAATACGGAGCCTCGAGACGGGCCGCGCCGCCGGCAGCGAGAGCTACGAGGCCAGGCTGATCCCGCAGAAGCTGATCACGCCCGGGCCGGACCGCGTCTTCTACCTGCGCTTCGCCCTGGAGCAGGGTTACGAAGTGCGCCAGTTGGCCGAGATGACGCGCATCGATCCCTGGTTCCTCCAGCAGATGAAGGAGGTCGTGGACCTCGAGAAAGAGCTGGCCGCCGAGGCGCCGCAGGGACTCTCGCGGGCCATGATGGAGCGCGCCAAGCGTTATGGCGTCTCCGACCAGCGCTTGGCGGCGATCGCCGGCTCCGACGAAATCACCGTCCGGGAGCGGCGCAAGGCCGAGGGTATCCGGGCGGTTTTCAAGCGCGTCGACACCTGCGCCGCCGAGTTCGAGAGCTTCACCCCTTATCTATACTCTGCCTATGAGTGGGAGTGCGAGGCGGCGCCTTCCTCGCGCCGGAAGATCATGATCCTCGGCAGCGGCCCCAACCGGATCGGTCAGGGGATCGAGTTCGACTACTGCTGCTGCCACGCCTCGTTCGCGCTGCAGGAGCTGGGCATCGAGTCGATCATGGTCAACTGCAACCCCGAGACGGTCTCGACCGACTACGACACCAGCGACCGGCTGTACTTCGAGCCGCTGACGCTCGAGAACGTCCTGAACATCCACGACACCGAGAAGCCCGACGGGGTGATCGTGCAATTCGGCGGCCAGACGCCGCTGACGCTGGCGCTGCCGCTGAAAGCGCAGGGGGTGAAGATCATCGGCACCGACCCGGAGTCGATCGACCTGGCCGAGGATCGCAAGCGGTTCGGGAAGCTCCTCGAGGATTTGGCGATCCCGCAGCCGGCCAACGGGACGGCCACCAGCCTCGAGGAGGCGCGCGCGGCGGCGCGGCGGCTCGGCTACCCGGTCCTGGTACGACCCAGCTACGTGCTCGGCGGGCGGGCCATGGTCATCGCCTACGACGACGAGACCATCGACCGCTACATGCGCGAGGCGGTGGTCTACTCGCAGTCGCGCCCGGTGCTGATCGACCGGTTCCTGGAGGACGCCACCGAGGTGGACGTCGACTGCCTCGCCGACGGCGAGGACGTGCTGATCGCCGGGATCATGGAGCACATCGAAGAGGCCGGGGTGCACTCCGGCGACAGCTCCTGCGTGCTGCCGTCGTTCTCGATCGAGCCCGAGCAGCTCGAGACCATCCGGCGATACACCATCCGGCTGGCGCGCGAGCTGCGCGTTGTGGGTCTTATGAATGTGCAGTACGCCATCCAGGCCGGCAAGGTGTTCGTGCTGGAGGTCAACCCGCGGGCTTCCCGCACCGTGCCTTACGTGAGCAAGGCCACCGGCGTGCCGCTGGCCCGGCTCGCCGTCCGGCTGATGACCGGCGGGAAGCTGCGCGAGGCGGGTTACGCGACCGGCGAGTTGCCGGTGCGCCAGCACTTCGTCAAGTCGCCGGTGTTTCCGTTCAACAAGTTTCCGGGCGCGGATCCCATCCTCGGGCCGGAGATGCGCTCCACGGGCGAGGTGATGGGCGTGGGCGAGACCTTCGGCGAGGCTTTCGCCAAGGCGCAGTGGAGCGCCGGGCAGGCGCTGCCGGACTCGGGCGCGGTGTTTATCAGCGTCAACGACCGGCAAAAGCCGGAGGCCGTCGAGGTGGCGCGCAAGTTCGCCGCCATGGGGTTCGCGCTGGTGGCCACGCGGGGCACGGCGTCCACCTTGCGCGCCGCCGGAATCCCGTGCCGCACGGCGCTGAAGGTCAACGAAGGGCGGCCCAACGTGGTCGACCTGATTAAGGCCGGCGAGCTGAGCCTGATCATCAACACGCCGGCCGGAGCGCACTCCTTCTTCGACGAAAAAGTGATCCGGCGGGCCACCGTAACGCACCGCGTTCCGTGTATTACTACCATCAGCGGGGCGGCGGCCGCCGCCAGCGGCATCGCCGCGCGCCGTGAGCACCCCGCGCGGGTGTGGTCGTTGCAAGAGCTGCACGCTACGAGCGCCCGGGCCTGACGGCCGCGAAGAAGTAAGGAGGCCTGTGGTAAGGTAAGGACTGGGGGTTCGCATGCAAGTACAGGCCAAGCTGACCAGCAAGGGCCAGATCACGGTGCCGATCGAGATCCGCAGGCTGCTGCGGGTCCGGCCGGGAGACCGGTTGGTCTTTGACGGTGACGAAAGCGGGGTGCGCGTGCGCCCGGTGCGAACCGAGAGCCCCTTCGCCAAGTATCAAGGAATCGGCAATCCCGGGATCGGGGCTGGCCGGAAAGGAGTGATTCGCTGGGTCCGGCAGCTCCGGGGCCGATGACAACGGCCCTCGATACCAACGTCATCATCGCGCTTTGGGATATCGAGCTGCGTGGTGTGGTCCGCGGCGCGCTAGATACGGCGATGACGGGCGGCTCCTTGGTCATCGCCGCGCCGGTCTTCGGCGAGCTGCTGGCCGGACCCGGCCGAAACGAGGCTTTCATCGATACTTTCCTCAAGGATACCGGGATCGTGGTGGACTGGAACTTGGAGGAGGCCGTCTGGCGCCGCGCCGGGCGCGCCTTCCAGTCCTACGCGGCCGGCCGGCGAAAACGGCTCGCCTCGGGGCCGCGCCGCATTCTGGCTGACTTCTTGATCGGCGCGCACGCCTTGCACCGAGGCTACCGCCTCCTCACGCTGGACGACGGCCTGTACCGCTCGGCTTTTCCCAGTCTGACGCTGGTCCGAGTGTAGGCTCGGTGGCCTAGACCAGCAGAACCTTCCCCCATTTGCGGATGCGATCATCGGCCGTGACGAGGCGCAGCCCGTGGCAGAGCGCTGTCGCTACGATGATCCGATCGGCCGGGTCTTTCGGGAAGTCCGGGCCGAGCTGAACGCTCTCGGCGGCGATCCTGGCCGTCAGAGGAAGGATCGTCAAGTGACGATAAGAGGTCATCTCCTCAATCCAGCTTTCCAGAGGCGCCGTGCTTTGAACACGTCCTCGCGACGCCATCATGGCCAGTTCCCAGAGTGTCATCGCGCTGATCGCCAGCGGGTCGCCGCGGCTCTCGGCTTCCCGCAACGTGTCGGCGTGGGCGCGGCTGAGGCGCTCGAGCTTCGCCGCCCACCAGAAGAGAATGTGGGTGTCCAGCAGGATGGGAACGGCCACTTACTGGAGTGCCTCCCAGTCGTCGCTGGTGTCGAAGTATACGATGTCCCCGATTTCCTTTACCTTTCCCTTCATGCTCCCGCCAAACGGCTTCCACTTGGCCTCAACTGGAGAAACTTTGGCGATCGGTTTCCCCCTCTTGGTGATGACCAGCGTGTGGCCGTTGGAGGCGATTTCGTCCAGCAAACGCAAGCACTTAGCCTTGAACTCGCTGACCGGAAGGGTGGTCTGTTTCATGGCCTCAGTCTAGCAATGACCATGTTGACCAGTCAAGTGGTCAGGTGGCGCGCCGGCCGGACCTGTGGTATTCTATGGTCGTGAGGTTGCCGAACCTGCTGGCAGCTTTGGTCGCGTCGGCTCTGACGGCGACACTGGTGTGGGGCGGGTGCCTTGCCTGCCAGCCGGCGGCGGCGCAGAAGGCCGCGGCGGGTTGCTGCAAGCCGTCCGGGAAGTGCGAGACCCCGGGGCCCCAAACGCCTGACCACAAGCACTGCAAGGCGCCGGCCGCGGCGGTCCAGCATTACACGAACTCGAGCCTCGATCCGGCGCCGGCGATGACGCCGCTGCCGGTTGAAGCGGCGCCGACCTTGGCTGCCATTCCCGAGATTCAGGCGCAACCGGCGCCCTCGCCGCCCGCATCGCCGCCGGCCCTTTACGTTCTTCATTCCACACTCCTGATCTAGCTCCGCCTTTCGTTCCCGCACTGCCGCCAGGGAAAGGTGGAACTACATGCGCTTTCGCTATCTCTGTATTAGTCTGTGGTGCCTGGGGCTTCTCCGCGCCCAGGAAACGCGCCTCCTTCTCGAGCCGCTGGTCGAGGAGGCGCTGGCGAACAACCGCGAGATCGCGGCCGCCCAGAAACGGCTCGAGGCGGCCCGCCAGCGGCCCAGCCAGGAGAGCAGTCTGCCCGAGCCGCTGTTTTCTCTCGGCTACACGAGCAACGGCAGCCCGCGGCCTTTCGCCGGCATCGGCCGCGAGCCGACCGCGAACGCCGGCTTCATGGTCTCGCAGGAGATTCCGTTTCCGGGCAAGCGGAAGCTGCGCGGCGAGATCGCCGGCAAGGAGGCCGAGGCTGAGGTCGAGCTGTATCGCGGCGTCCAGCTCGACGTTCTTTCGCGTCTGAAGCAGGCCTACCATCGGCTGCATCACGCCTACGCCGCGGTCGACGTGATGCGGCGCAACCGCGACCTGCTCGAGAAATTCATCCGCGTCGCGGAGATCCGCTACTCGGTCGGCCGCGCCGCGCAGCAGGACATCTTCAAGGCCCACACGCAGCGGTCCATTCTCGAGACCGAGATCCTGCGGATGGAGCAGGACCGGCGGAGCGCCGCGGCCGAGATCAACAGCCTGCTCGACCGCGCCCCCGGCTCGCCGCTGGGACGGCCCCCGGAGATCGCTCCGGGTCAGTTCCGCCTGACGCTCGAACAGCTCTACGCCCACGCCCGCCGCGACGCTCCCCTGCTGCGGCGCGAGCGGAAGATGATCGAGCGCAGCCAGCTCGCCGTCAACCTGGCGCGCAAGGACTACTACCCGGACTACACCGTCTCGGGCGGCTATTTCAACATGGGCGCCATGCCCGACATGTATCAGTTCCGTGTAGACTTCCAGCTGCCGGCTTACTTCTGGCGCAAGCAGCGAGCCGGCGTCGCCGAGCAGGCCCTGCGCCTCAACGAAGCCCGCCGCAACTACGAGGCCGCCGACCAGTCGGTGAGCTTCCGCATCCAGAACGACTACCTGATGGCGCAGGCTTCGTTCCGCTTGATGGAGATGTATACGAGAACCGTCATCCCGCAGACGGCGCTGGCGCTGGAGTCCTCGCTCCCCGGCTATGAGACCGGCGCGGTGGATTTCCTCTCGCTGCTGACCAATTTCATGAACGTCGTGGAGTACGAGCGGAAGTACCACGAGGAAATGTTGAACTTCCATCTGGCCCTGGCACGGCTCGAGGCCATGACGGGGCTAACGCTGAGTGAAACGCCATGAAAACTTTTCTGATTCTGGTGCTGGTGGCGGCCGCCTGGGCGGCTGGCTACGGATACGGACGCTGGTACGCGAGGAAGGACGCTCCGGCCGCCGCGCCGGGCGCGCGCCGCATTCTGTATTACATCGACCCGATGCATCCCGCGTACAAGTCCGACAAGCCGGGCACGGCGCCGGACTGCGGCATGAAGCTCGAGCCGGTTTACGCCGAGACGCCCGCCGCGCCCGCGGCCGAGCGCCGGATCCTCCACTACCGCGATCCCAAGGATCCCAAGTACACCGCCGGCAAGCCCGGCCTGAACCCGGAGACGGGCAACGATCTCGAGCCGGTCTACGCCGAGGGAGCCGCCGCGCCCGCGGCCGAGCGCCGGATCCTCCACTACCGCGATCCCAAGGATCCCAAGTACACCGCCGGCAAGCCCGGCCTGAACCCGGAGACGGGCAACGATCTCGAGCCGGTCTACGCCGACGATCCCGCCGCGATGCCCGCGGGTACGGTGCGCATCACGCCGGAGAAGCAGCAGCTCATCGGAGTCCGCTACGGGACCGTCGAGTTCACCTCGGAGGCGCGCGCGATTCGCGCCGCCGGCAAGGTCGCCTTGGACGAGACGCGCGCCAGCCGCGTGCACTCCAAGGTCGACGGCTGGATCGACACGGTGTTCGTCGACTTCACCGGACAGGCGGTGAAGAAGGGCCAGCCCCTGCTGACGCTCTACAGCCCCGAGCTGCTCGCTACCCAGCAGGAGTACCTTCTGGCGCTGAAGTCGAAGGACCTGATGCGGCACAGCACCATGGAGGCCGCCGCCGACTACGGCGACTCGATGCTCCGCGCCGCGCGCCGGCGGCTCGAGCTGTGGGACTTGAGCGAGGCGCAGATCGAGGAGCTCGCCCGACGCCAGGAGCCGGTCAAGACGGTCACGCTCTACGCGCCCGTCGAGGGCGTCGTTTTGGCGCGCAACGCCTTCCCCAACCAGCGCATCACGCCGGAAACGGAGCTCTACGCGCTGGCCGACCTCGGCCGCGTCTGGGTGGTGGCCGACGTGTTCGAGTACGAAGCGCCGCAAGTGCGGATGGGTCAGGCCGCCGCCGTCACGCTGGCGTCCCTCGCGGGCCGCCGGCTGCACGGGCGCGTGAGCTACATCCAGCCGCAGGTGGATCCGATGACGCGCACGGTCAAGGTGCGGCTCGAGCTGGACAACCCCGGCGGCCTGCTTAAGCCCGACATGTTCGCCGACGTGGAGTTCCACTCTGGAGCCGAGCGGCGGCTTTCCGCGCCGGTCGAGGCCGTGCTCGACTCGGGCCGCGTCAAGACCGTGTTCGTGGACCGCGGCGATGGTCATCTCGAGCCCCGGACGGTCGAAACCGGTCAAAGGATGGGCGACCGCGTCGAGATCCTGAGCGGCCTCAAACCCGGCGAGCGGATTGTCGTGTCGGGAACTTTTCTGGTCGATTCCGAGAGCCGCTTGAAGGCGGCCGCGGCCGGCATGACGCACCCGCACTGAGGCGCCGCCATGATCAACCGCATCATTGAGTTTTCCGCGCACAACCGCTTCCTGGTTCTGGTGCTGACCGCGGCGGCGGTCGTGGCCGGCTTCTGGGCGATGCGCAACGTCCCGCTCGACGCCCTGCCCGATCTCAGCGATACCCAGGTGATCGTCTACTCGCGCTGGGACCGCAGCCCGGACATCATCGAGGACCAGGTCACCTACCCGATCGTCACCGCGATGCTCGGCGCGCCGCGCGTCAAGGTCATCCGCGGCTTCTCGGATTTCGGTTATTCCTACGTCTACATCATCTTCGATGAGGGCACGGACATTTACTGGGCGCGCTCGCGCACGCTCGAGTATCTGTCGAAGATTCTGCCGCGGCTGCCGGCGGAGGTGAAGACCGAGCTCGGTCCGGACGCCACCGGATTGGGCTGGGTGTTCCAGTATGCGCTGGTCGACCGCACCGGGCGCCACAGCCTCGCCGAGCTGCGCTCGTTTCAAGACTGGAACCTGCGCTATCACTTGCAGGCCGTGCGCGGCGTGGCGGAGGTGGCGCCGCTGGGCGGCTTCGTGCGCCAGTATCAGATCAACCTGGATCCGAGCCGCCTGCAAACCTACAACATTTCGCTCGACCGGCTGGTGGAGGCGGTTCGCCGCGGCAACAACGACGTCGGCGGGCGGCTGGTCGAGTTTTCGGGACGGGAGTACATGGTCCGCGGCCGCGGTTACGCCTCCTCGCCGGACGACCTGGGCCGCATCGCGCTGGGCACGAACCAGGCGGGCGTCGCGATTCGCGTCCGCGACGTCGGGGAAGTCGTCCTGGGGCCGGATTTGCGCCGCGGGCTAGCGGATCTCGACGGCCAGGGAGACGTGGTCAGCGGCATCGTCATCATGCGGCAGGGCGAGAACGCGCTGGAGGTGATCGATCGCGTGAAAGCCCGGCTCGAGGAGCTCCGGCCGTCGCTGCCCGCCGGCGTCGAGCTGGTCACCGCCTACGACCGCTCGGAGCTCATTCTCCGCTCCATCGAAAATCTGAAAGTCACGCTGACCGAGGAGCTGGCGATCGTCTCGCTGGTCGTCCTGATTTTTTTGTGGCACATCCCGAGCGCGCTGATTCCGATCGTGACGATTCCGGTGGCGATTGTGATCTCGTTCATCCCGATGCAGATGCTGGGGGTGACGTCGAACATCATGTCGCTCGGCGGCATCGCAATCGCGATCGGGGCGATGGTCGACGCGGCCATCGTGGTGGTCGAGCAGACCCACAAAAAGCTCGAGGAGTGGGACCGCACCGGCCGCCGGCTCGACTACCGCCGGGTCGTTATCGACGCGGTTAAGGAAGTCGGCGGGCCGAGCTTCTTCGCGCTGCTGGTGATCGCCGTGTCGTTCCTGCCGATTTTCGCGTTGGAGGCCCAGGAAGGCCGGCTGTTCAAGCCGCTGGCGTTCACGAAAACTTTCTCGATGATCGTGGCGGCGGTGCTGGCGATCACGCTCGACCCGGCGATGCGGCTGCTGTTCACGCACGCCGAAAGCTTTAACTTCCGCCCGCGCCTGCTGTGTCGCGCCGTCAATGCCGTGCTGGTAGGCAAGATCCACCCCGAAGAGAAGCACCCCGTCAGCCGGGTCCTGATGCGTCTGTACGAGCCGGTCGTGGAGTGGGTGCTGCGATGGAGATGGGCCGTGGTGGTGGCGGCCGCGGGAATCGTCGCCGCCACCGTCCCGATCTACCGGAAGCTGGGCTCGGAGTTCATGCCGCCGCTCGACGAGGGCGTGCTGCTGTACATGCCGTCGACGCTGCCGGGCATCTCGGTGACCGAAGCGGAGCGGCTGCTCCAGGTGCAGGACCGCATCCTGATGCAGTTTCCCGAGGTCGAGCGCGTGCTGGGCAAGGCCGGCCGCGCCGAGACCTCCACCGACCCGGCGCCGCTCTCGATGGTCGAAACGACGGTGCTGCTACGACCGCACTCGCAATGGCGCAAAATCCCCGCCTGGTACAGCGACTGGAGGTGGGCGCCGCCGTGGCTGGTGAACGTGTTTCGACGCTTTACGCCCGATCACATCTCGCAGGAGGCGCTGGTCGAGCAGATGGACCAGGCGCTGAAGCTTCCAGGCACTACCAATGCCTGGACGATGCCCATCCGCAACCGCATCGACATGCTGACGACCGGGATCCGCACGCCGGTCGGCGTGAAGATCTACGGCGCGGATCTCGCTCGGATCGAGGAGCTGGGCGCGGCCGTCGAGCGCGTGGTGCGATCCGTGCCCGGGACCCGCAGCGTGTTCTCCGAGCGCACCACCGGCGGCTACTTCCTCGACATCGCTTTCAAGCGCGACGAGCTGGCCCGCTACGGCATCTCCATCGACGACGCGCAGATGTACGTGATGAACGCCATCGGCGGCGATCCGGTGACCACCACGGTGGAGGGCCGCGAGCGCTACACCGTCAACGTCCGCTACATGCGGGACTACCGCAGCGACGTCGATTCGCTGAAGCGCGTGCTGGTGGCGGCCATGGGCGGGCGTCAGCAAATCCCCCTCGCGCAACTGGCCGACATCCGCCTGGTCTCCGGCCCGGCGATGCTGCGCAACGAGAACGGAATGCTCAACGGCTACGTCTACGTCGACGTCGCCGGGCGCGACATCGGCTCCTACGTCGAGGAGGCCAAGCGCGCCGTGCGCGACCAGATCCAGTGGCCGGCCGGGTACACGGCGGTCTGGAGCGGCCAGTACGAAGCGATGGAGCGCGTGCGGGAGCGGCTGAAGGTCGTCGTCCCCCTAACCCTCTTTCTGATACTGATGCTGCTGTACATGAACACCCGCTCCGGGGTCAAGACAGCGATCATCCTGCTCGCCGTGCCGTTCTCGGCGGTGGGCGCGATCTGGCTGCTCTACCTGCTCGGATACAACATGAGCATCGGCGTGTGGGTGGGACTGATCGCGCTGCTCGGGGTGGACGCCGAAACCGGCGTATTCATGCTGCTCTACCTCGACCTGGCCTACCAGGAGCGCCGCGCCACCAGCGGGATGCGGTCGTGGAACGATCTGCGCGAGGCGATCCTTCACGGCGCGGTGCGGCGCGTCCGGCCGAAGGTGATGACCGTGGCGACGATGTTCCTGGGCCTGCTGCCGATCATGTGGTCGATCGGGGCGGGTTCCGACGTCATGAAGCGCATCGCCGCGCCGATGATCGGCGGCATCTTCACGTCGTTTCTGCTGGAGCTGACGGTGTATCCGGCGATCTACGCCATCTGGAAATGGCATTTCGAGGTGAAAAAGGAGGCCATCGCATGAGGTTGCTTCTCGCGTTTTTCATCGTTTCCGCGGCCCTGGCTCAGAGCTTCGAGGCGCGCCACGATCACTGGCGCGGTTACTGCGCGGGCCGGTTGACGCTGGATGAGAACGGCGCCGCTTTCGAGAGCGTCAAGAAACCGAAACACTCCTGGAGCGTGCCCTATCTGGACGCCCAGCAGGTCCGCGTGCTCGACAACGGCGGGTTCCGGCTTCTCACTTACAAGGATCGCAAGTGGCGGCTGGGGGCCGACCGCGAATACCGGCTGCGCGTCGCCGAAAAAGATTTCGCCGCGCGCGTCGGTCCGCGGCTCGAGCGCCGCCTGGAGCGCCGCTTTGTCGCCGGCCTGGCCGAGACCGCGGTGACGCCCCTGTGGGAGATCCCCGCCAAGCACCGGTTGCGTTTGTCCGGCACCGAGGGGGTGCTGATCGCCGCCGCCGACCGCGTCATCTATCGCACGGAACAGCCAGGCCATTCGCGCACCTGGCTGTTCTCGGACATCGACAATGTCAGCTCCTCCGGCCCCTACCAGTTCACCATCGTGACGCACGAGCGCGCGCGCGGCCACTATGGCGACCGCAAAGGATTCAACTTCCAGCTCAAGCAGGCGCTGACGGAAAAGCAGTACGATGATCTATGGAAGCGGCTCGAAAGGAGAACCACCCGATGAGAAAGCTTGCCCTGCTCCCCGTGCTCCTCCTGGTCCCCGCGCTGGCGCCGGCGCAACCGAGCCGCACGTTCACCGGCGTCATCACCGACTCGATGTGCGCCCTCAACCACGGAATGATGAAGATCAACCCCGACGCGAAGTGCGTCGTCGATTGCGTCCGCGCCGACCAGAAAACCAAGTACGCGCTGCACGACGGCAAGAACCTCTACGTGCTCTCCGACCAGCAGACGCCGGAGAAGTTCGCCGCGCAGAAGGTCCACGTGAAGGGCGTGCTGTATGAGAAGACCGGCATTATCAAGGTGGAGTCGATCGAAGCGGCCAAGTAGCCGCGCTCAAGGCGCGGCCCGCATTTACCCGCCGCCGGCAGCGCTTCGTGGGCCCACCATATGAGACGCGCACCGGATCTCGCCACGCTTCACCCCACATCCTCCCAGCCCTCTGCGTCCCAGGCAAGCGGCTCCTCGTCCGTCGAAAACTCGTCGCGAGCGGGTGGCACCGACCGATAAACGGAGGCGTCAGCACCCGGCGGCGAGGTAATCAACCGCAGCAGACGAACACGTTCCTGCGGCGTCAGGCACGCGACTAGCGGGAGAACATCGTCGGCCGTCAGAGGCTTGAGCATCGTTCGCATTCTACCAGGGCCGCGAGTCACCGGGCCAGCGGTAGTCCGCTATTTGTGTGTCCCTCTAAATATGCGGATGAGCCAGCGACCGAACGGTGTTTCATCCCGCGTTCGATAGACCGTCTTAACGTGCGGGTTCCGGCGAGCGTACTCTCGCGTATACGCCGCGATCGCTTGCCAGAAATCCTCATCCGTTGGCGGCTGGTGATAACCGGCGTTGATCTTCAGGCCGCGCGCACGAAGATAGGACGCAAGCTTATTTCTCGCTTTGGAAGCTCCTTCACCGCCATCGTCAAAGTAGTTCATGCGGCTTCCAGCAATTCTCGCACGGTCCAGACGTGATCGGCGATCTGGGCCTGCATCGCAGGCGTGACGCGGATCGTCCGGTGAATCCGGCAGAAATTGTAGAACGCAAACCAAAGAGCCAGCGCCGCCCAGTGGTTCTCCCACTTCTTACTGAAAGCGTTGGTCAGGCGCGTGAAACGTCGAATCTGCATCCGCATCGTCAGGTTGCCGCGCTCCACATGAGACGTGCAGACGCGCCGGGGATCGGGGTTGCCGACGCATGGGACTCGCTCGGTCGATACGACTTCCGCCGGGCTGTAGCGCCGCTCGCCTTCCGCCGTCGCCCGATAGACCTTGATAAGTTGAGCGTAGTCCACCCGGTCGGAAAGAGTCGTGTCGATGGCCGAAACGTAGGGCTGGAATCCATCGGTCGTGATCTGAAACCCCTGGGGCGACGTGGCGGCCCGCATGACCCGATGGCGGCCCGCTCTGGCGAGGCCACCGCCAAGGGACACAGATTTAGCGGACTACCGGGCCAGCGGCGCCAGCGGCGCCAGCGGCCCTCGACCTTCCTCAAGCGGCGACACGGCACCGACGCGCGAGGTCGGCTAACGGCGTGAGGCTTCACCCGCCGCCCCGTTTGCTACCACCGGGATTCACGGGCTTTCGCAGCTCAGCGCGTGGTAGATGCGGCTGGGGATACAGCACCAACGCATCCTGCCGGCGCATCCGCAGCAGAACGGCGCGCCTGAACGGATGCACCGCACCCTGAAGGGGGAAGCGATTCGGCCGCCCCGCGCTAATCTGGCGGCGCAGCAACGGGGGTTCCACTGTTTCCGCCGCCTCTATAACGAAGAGCGGGCGCACCAGGCACTGCACGGCAAGACCCCGGCGTCGCTGTACCGGCCTTCCGACCGCCCCTACACCGGCGGCCTGCCCCCGATCGAATACCCCGGGCACTTTATCGTCAAGATGGTGACCAACGCGGGCGCCATTCGCTTCAAGAAACGGTTGCTGTTCATCGCCAACGCGCTCAAACAGCACCACATCGGCCTGGAGGAGACCGACGACGGCATCTGGTCCATTCATTTCTGCAATGTGCTGTTTCGGCGCCCCAGCGATAGGCCGTCCGCTCCGAGTCCGGTCGGCTCCGTTCGCCCACCACCGTCCGCACCTCCTCTTCGATCAGCAACTCCATCAGTTGCAGGCCGGCTTGCCGGATCAACTCCCCGACCCCCTTCCGCAGCCAGCTCCCCCGGCCCGGGATTTCGTTGGACAGTGCATTGGGAACATTTGTTATAGAGAATGTTCTAAGGAGGGAATGCATGTCCAACGCAAAGAAACACGATTCCGGGGCCGCCGAAGGAGCCCGTAG
>Ga0247727_10000646_pt1 | contig 85210 bp, 80 predicted proteins | sample WisWelCaveWW1625_FD_202498 | JGI IMG/M metagenome (GOLD analysis project Ga0247727, IMG submission 202498) | Biofilm microbial communities from Wishing Well Cave, Virginia, United States - WW16-25 | ecosystem: Environmental > Aquatic > Deep subsurface > Groundwater > Cave microbial mat | place...
GACTCGCGCCGTCAATGCCCAGGTAAAACTCCATATTCCAGTTCGAGCCGATCTGAATCCACGGGGCGCGCACCACCAACTGCATGCCGGGGTCGTAGGCGTTGAACTGGATGAGCATCACCAGCGACAGCAGGAAGGTGACGAGCGACGTGCCCACCGCGATCCAGCGGATGGTGTCCTTCTGCTCCTTGGGCGTGAAGAGCAGGACGATCACGCCAAGCACCGGGAAGAAAGTGACAACAGTCAGAGTAGCAAACAACACATTCATGGAATGATCTCCAACCTTTTTATCCGCAGATTACACAGATTTTCGCAGATTTGCTTCAGCAATCTGTGATAATCTGCGGAAATCTGTGGATGAAGAATCGGCCTGAGGAGTTATGTTTTCTTTGCGTCTTATAGTTCAATTTATCTCGTGAACAAGAAGAAGCTCAAAATCGCCAGCACGCCGACCAATACAGCCAGCGCATAGTTGCGAACGTAGCCGGTTTGCAGTCTGCGCCAGACGCCCGCCGTCTCGCGCACCCAACCGGCCAGCCCGTCGAAGAACCGATCCACGAGGCCCTTGTCCACGAACCCGGCAGTGAACCCGGCCAGCCAGCGGAAGCCGCCAGCCAGGATGTTGTCGTGGAAGATGTCGTGCCACAGTTCCCAGTCGAGGGCGTAGGCGCTGAAACTGCTCAGGGCCTCAATCGGGCCGGTGATAAAGCGCTCGTACAATTCGTCAATGAACCACTTGCCGTTGAGGAAGCGGAACAGGCCGCCGGTGCTTTGAAGCGGGTCGGTCATCGTCGCCATCGGCTTCTGGCCGTAGACCACGTAGGCCAGGCCAATGCCAGCCAAGGCCACGATGGTGGAAATGCCAGCCACCACGAAGTTGAAATCAAGCGGGTGCGCTTCAACCGTGTGCTCGAGCCACTGGCCCAACGCTTCACCGCCGGGAACAAATTTCGGCAGGTTCATTGCGCCGCCGACTGTCGAGAGCACAGCTAAAACGATCAGCGGCACAGTCATCACCGCCGGGCTTTCGTGCGCGTGTTTGGCGGCCTCGGTGCGCTCGCCGCCGTAAAATACCATAAAGATTTGACGGCCCATGTAGAAGGCGGTGAAGAAGGCGGCCACGGTCAACAAGCCGTAGACGGCCCAACCGTGCCACTGGCCCTCACTGCCGATCAACCAGGCGTCGGCCAAAATTTCATCCTTCGACCAGAACCCGGCAAATGGGAAGACGCCAGCCAGCGCCACCGCGCCGATCAAGTACACCCAGAACGTGGTTCGCATGTGCTTCCGCAAGCCGCCCATGTTGCGCATGTCTTGGGCGTCGAAGGTTGGCTCGTGGTGAGTTGGGGCGTGTGGGAGTGCGGGGGTGTGGGAGTCATCGTGGCCGCCGCCGCCGTGACCGCCATGAGCTAACGCATGATGCCCATGCTCCATGCCATGAATGACCGAGCCGGATGAGAGGAAGAGCAGGGCCTTGAAGAAGGCGTGCGTCAGCAGGTGAAACATGGCCGCCACGTAAGCGCCCATGCCCGCCGCCGCCACCATGAACCCAAGCTGGCTGATGGTCGAATAGGCCAGCACCCGCTTGATGTCGAACTGGCCGAGGGCAATCGTCCCGGCCACGAACGCCGTGCTGGCCCCGACGAGGGCGACGACGACCTGTGACGTTGGCGCAAGATTGAAAAGAGGGTTGGAGCGGACGATCAGGTAAATGCCGGCGGTGACCATCGTGGCCGCGTGAATGAGGGCCGAGACCGGAGTCGGGCCGGCCATCGCGTCCGGCAACCAAATGAACAACGGAATTTGCGCCGATTTGCCGGCCACGCCGACCAACATCAGCAGGGTGATCACAGTGGCAAGGGTGACGATGGAAGGCGCGCCGCCCGCTTCGGCGGCTTCCCCATGAGTTCCTTCTGTTCCTTCCGTTTCTGAAACGGTCTCGGTTGTCGTGGCCTGAGCCGCCTCGGCCCCGTGCTCCTCAAAATAATGGAACACTTCGCCAAAAGTCAGCGAGCCGGTCGTCCAGAAGATCAGGAACATGGCCAGAGCAAAGCCGAAGTCGCCTACGCGGTTGACGACAAAGGCCTTGCGCCCGGCGCGGGCATTCGCCACCCCGCCCTCGCCCCGGTCGAACCAGAAGCCGATGAGCAGATACGAGCAAAGGCCCACGCCCTCCCAGCCCACAAAGAGCATGGCGAAGTTGTCCCCCGCCACCAGCACCAGCATCGAGGCGATGAACAGGTTCATGTAGATGAAGAAGCGATGATAGCGCTCGTCGCCCTTCATGTAGCCGATGGCGTAAACGTGGATGAGCGAGCCGACGCCGGTGACCAGCAACATCATCGTCACCGAGAGCGTGTCCACCTGGAAGGCCCAGGGAATGTTGAGCTCCCCGATCACGATCCAGTCGGCCACTTTGACGACTTGCGGCTCAAAGCCGGTGGCGGCCAAACCGACGAACTGGAGCACGGCGATGACGAACGCACTGCCTGAAGCCAGCGAGGCGATGATGCCCGCCCACGGGTCGCCGATTTTCTTGCCGGCGACAATGTTGATCAGCAAGCCCAAAACGGGGAAAGCAATGATCAAGGGAACAAGAGTATGCATCTCTACCCTTTCAATTGATGCACTTCGTCCACATTAATGGAGTGCTTGGTTTTGAAAATGGCGACGATCAGAGCCAGGCCCACGGCCACTTCGGCGGCGGCCACCGTCATGACGAAGAAGACGAAAATCTGGCCGGACATGGCCGCCGGGTTGAGCAGGGCATTGCCCGCCGCATCCACCGCCGACGGCTGAAACTGCCGGGCGAACGCCACGAACGCCAGGTTGGCCGAGTTCAACATCAACTCCACCGACATGAAAATAATAATGGCGTTGCGCCGGATGAGGACGCCGGCCACGCCCAGGGTGAAGAGGATTGCCGAGAGGATGATGTAGTAGGATGTGGGGATCATTGAAAGTTATTGATCACTGTTCACTGTTCACTGTTCACTGTTCACTGAACGATAATCAGTGATCAGTGATCAGTTCTTACCGGTAGGTGAGCGCCTTTGCAGTTTGGCCTTTTCTTCTTTCGTCAGCACAATCGCGCCGATCATCGCCACCAGCAGCAGGAAGGACGTCACTTCAAACGGGAAGAGGTAGGCGCTGAACAACTGCTTGCCGATCTCCAACGGACTGCCAAAGGCTTCGCTGACTTGCGGCTGGAGGGCGTCGGGCGTCGGGCCTGCGCCCTGCGAGGCCAGGGCAAAAATGGTCACGCCCATCAGAGCCGCGCCGAGGACGATTGCCGCCGGCCTCTGCCAGGACAGCGCCCCCTGAGGCGCGCCCAGCTTCTCCGCGCCGAGCAACATGATGACGAACAGAAACAGCACCATGATCGCTCCGGCGTACACTGTGACCTGCACCATGGCGATGAAGGGCGCGTTCAGGACCAGGTAAAACACCGACACGACGGCGAAATTCATGATCAGGAACAGGGCCGAATAAATGGCGTTGGCGCTCAACAGCATGGCCACGGCGGCGGCCACGGCGATGGCGGCGAGGATGAGGAAGAGGACAAGTTCGAGAGTCATTGCACTTCACACAGACAAGGAGAAGGGGAGACAGAGAGACAAGGAATGTTCTCCCCTTCTCCTGTCTCCTTGTCTCAATATCTTGAAATTAAGTTGAATCCTTCATCTCCGGCACCGCCCGGTCAAACTTGCCCGGCTCCACCTTTTGCGGGGTGAGTTGGCCGCCTGCCGGGACCGGCACGATGAGCTTATCTTTGGTGAAGATGGCCGACTCGCGGTCAACGTACGACAACTCGTAGTTGCTCTCCAACACGATGGCTTCGGTGGGGCAGGCGTCTTCGCAGAAGCCGCAGAAGATACAGCGCAACATATTGATCTCGTAGACGCTGGCGTAGCGCTCGCCTGGAGAATAGCGCTCGTCGTCGGTGTTCTCCGCCGCCTCGACGAAGATGGCGTCCGCCGGGCAGGCCGCCGCGCACAGGGCGCACCCGATGCACTTCTCCAGCCCGTTGTCGTAGCGCTTGAGTTCATGCCGCCCTTTGAATCGCTCACGCACCGGGCGCTTGACTTCGGGATACTGGATGGTGACCGGCTCCTCAAACATGTGTTTGAGGGTCGTACCAAGACCTTTGGCGATTTCTATGAACATAGCTAACTCACCTTATCCTTGCAGCAGCCCTGGAAAGATCGCAATTGCCAGCGCCGTTACCGCCACGTTGGCCAGCGCCAGCGGCAACATCACCTTCCAGCCGAAGCGCATCAACTGGTCGTAGCGCAGGCGCGGCAGAGTCGCCCGGATCCACAACATGCAGAATAAAAAGAAGATCGTTTTCGCGCTGAAATAGCTCAGGCCTAGCAGGCCCGCGAGCCAGGTGCCGACCGCCACATTTTCAAATACCCAGCTCCCCATCTGGATTTTCTCGATCACCCAGGGCGACACCTCGTTGATGAATGGGCCGAGATAGCCGCCGAAAAACAGCGCCGTGCCAATCGCGCTGACGGCCACCATCTTGATGTACTCGGCCATGAAGAAGAGGGCGAACTTCATTCCGGAATATTCGGTGTGATAGCCGGCCGTGAGTTCCTGCTCGGCTTCGGGCATGTCGAACGGGGCGCGGTTCACTTCGGCCAGCACCGCAATTAGAAAGACGGCGGCCCCGACCGGCTGGAGCACCACATTCCACAACCGGGTCTGCGACAGGGTAATGTCCTGCAGGCTCATCGAGCCGGCGATCAGGATCGGGCCGACGACGGACAGGCCGAGGGCGATCTCGTAGCTTACCATCTGCGCCGAGGAGCGCAGGCCGCCAAGCATGGCATATTTATTGTTCGACGACCACCCGGCCAGTACAATACCATACACCGCAATCGAAGCCACCGAGAGGATGTACAGCAAACCCACGTTGATGTCGGCGACCACCAGCGGCACGTTGTAGCACGTCCACGTCCAGCTCGGCGACGTAAAGGCAGTGGGGACACACACATTGATCGGCGGCCCGAACGGCACGACGGCCAGAATGACCAGAGCCGGGATCACCGTGATGATCGGCGCCAGGATAAAGATAACCCGGTCTGCAGCGCTGGGGATCAGTTCTTCCTTGAAAAACAGTTTGAGGCCATCGGCCACCGGCTGGAAGAAGCCAAACGGCCCGACCCGGTTCGGGCCAATGCGGACCTGCATCCAGGCGACCACTTTGCGTTCGGCCAGCGTCATGTAAGCAAACGCCGTGAGCAGAACAGCGGCCAGTAGTACGCTTTTCACCAGCGCGGCAACACCGACTTCGACAAATGTTTGTAGCTCCATAAGTTCCGTCAGACGTAAAATGTAATAAGTAATTGGTAATTACTACTTACCAATTACTTCTTTTCATTTTCATCCAGCCTTATGAACGGCGACTCCCGTCGCGCCCGCCAACGCCAGGCCCCCGAGGCTTTGCGGCGCCAGCACTGCGCCCTCGGGCGCGCGCCCGTCAACCCGGGCAGTCGCTTGCATCTCGCTTCCATTAACTGCCAACACAATGGTTTCACCGTCGGCGATGCCCAACCTCGCCGCATCTGCCGAATTGATTTCGACGTAAGGCTTGGGAATACGCGGGTGCATGACATAGGATCGGACGAATGTTGTGCCCCGGTCGTACAGCAGAGTCGTCGGCACGGCCACCAGGTCGCCCGTCACCGCGTGGGAGGGGCTTGCGACGTGGGAGGGGCTTGTAACCCCGACAACAACCGGCTCACCCTGATCGGCGGCGGCGGGATATTGCACGCCCAGGCCCGCGGTGTTCTCGAACGCTGTGCCGCCGTAGTACAAATCCACACCGCCCACATCGGGAAATTGTTTTTCGACGTGAGCCAATGCTTGATAAGAGATCCCGGCATACTGCGGCACGGCCTTTGAGATTTCGGCCATCACCGCCGCCGCGCCCGCTTTTGCTTTGTCCAATCCCATCTTGTCGCCAATTTGCGCGAAGATTTGCCAGTCAGGGCGGCTTTGCCCCAGGGCCGGGATTGCCGGGTAGAAGCGTTGCACGCGCCGCTCGCCGTTGGTGAACGTGCCTTCGCGCTCGGTGAAGGCTTGCACGGGGAGGACGACATCGGCTTCTTTGGCAGTGGCGGTCAGGAAGAGTTCGGCGACGACAGTGAACCCGGCTTTGGGCAAAGGCTGGCCGTCGCCAACCGGGTCGGCTGCCGCCACAAACAAGGCCGCCGACTCCGGCAGGGCCTCGCCGCCTGGGCGCACGCCCATGTCCCACGCGCCCTGATCATTTGCGCGTTGCCACACCGCAATCAGGCCGTTGTTTGGCTTGCCAACATGCCGCGTGCTGATTAGCAGGTTAGCGCAAGCTTGAGCCAGCGCAGTCGAGGCGGTAAAGTCGAGACCTTCGCCGCCGTAAATCACAACCAAATTCTCGGCCTTCGCCGCAGCCTCAGCCAGGCTGTTGACGGCGGCCACTTCGCCGCCGTAAGCGTAAGTGATTTTCTGTTTGGCGTAGCGGTCGAGCTTGGTCGGGCGGGCGTTGACGACGATCAAAGTTGCCCCGCGCCCGGCGGCCTGCTTGACGCGCAACCACCAGATCGGCGCTTCTTCTTCGAGATCAGAGGCGACGACGACGATGGTCGTACCTCTACCCATCGCGCTGAAGTTGGAGCCGACTCCCAACCCGACTTTTTGAATTAAGTCACCGCCGCCCATGCGAGACGCGAGTTGGGTACGACCGCCGAGGCCGGTGATCAGCTTATTGAAAGTAAACAGGTCTTCGTTTGAGAGGCGGCCGCCCGCGAGTCCGGCCACCGAACTGCCGGCGGCTTTGAGTTTATGGACGATCAGATTGAAGGTTTCATCCCAGGTCGCTTCTTCAAGTTTGCCGCGCGAAGGGTTCTTGATCAGCGGCATGGCGAGTCGATCCGGGCTGGCAGTAAAGTGATGGCCGAAGCGGCCCTTGTCGCAGATCCAAATTTCGTTGACTTGCTCGTTCTGGCGGGGCATGACACGCTTGACTACGAACTTGCCAGAGACGCCACTGCGGCGGGTGTTGAGATGCAGGTTGCAACCGACCGGGCAGTGAGTGCAGATAGAGGCTGAGTTGATCAACTCCCAGGGCCGGGCCTGGAAGCGGAAGTCGGCGGTGGTGAGCGCACCCACCGGGCAGATGTCGGTAGTGTTGCCGGAGAATTTGGAGTCGAAGCCCGGCTCGGAGAAGGTGACGATCTCCAGCTTGCGCCCGCGCTCGTAAAAGCCAATCACGTGATCGTCGGCAATTTCGTCCGAGAAGCGCGTGCAACGGGCGCACTGGATGCAACGTTCGCGATCAAGATAAATGAGGGCATCCTCGGGTGTGCCGAGCGGCACGTGTTTGTCGAGGTGCATCTTCTCGCCGAAGATGAAGCGGCTGGCGCCGGGGCCGTGCCGCATGGTCAGGTTTTGCAGTGGGCACTCGCCGCCCTTGTCGCAGACGGGGCAGTCGAGCGGGTGCGAGGTGAGGATGAACTCGACCACGTCCTTGCGAGCCGCGCCCACTTTGCCGTTCTGGGTGCGGATGTGCATGCCCGGCTCGACGGGCAAGGTGCAGGCCGTCTCCAACTTTGCGCCGTAGGCGATTTTGGGCTGGCCGTTTTCATCCAGCACCAACTGGCCGGTGGCCCGGTCGCGCTGGGGCCGCCCCACTTCCACCAGACACATGCGGCACATGCCAACCGGCTCAAGCTTGGGATGGTAGCAAAATACCGGGATGTCGTTGTTCAGCCGCTTGGCCGCGTCCACCACCAGCGTGCCTTTGGGGACTTGGATTTCTACGTCGTCAATTTTGAGTTTGACCAGATCAGGCATAGTGAATGTCTATTCCGATAACTTGTCAGGGTTTTGGCCCGCCATCAATTCATCAGCCAGTCGAAGAAAAAACTTCTTCATTTCATCAAAGTCTACCTGCTTCAGCATTGTGGGCGGCGTTTGCAACCTTGGTGTCTGTTGTTTTATCCAGCCAGCAAGATAAAACTCCTGCAAACCAATATCCTTTTGCTTCGCCAGATTCAACAAATGCTCAAAACTAAAACCGCCTTCTCGCAAAATGAAGTACAAGTCCACGTAATCCCGAAACGCCGCGCGCCCGAATAGAGCAGTTACTTTGTTTGCGCCGATGTTTTCCAAAGAGTCGATTCGGATTCTTCCCCTGACTTGCGGATTGCCAAACTGCGGGCCGCTATCACGCACAATATCTAATTTGATTTCTTTTCCATCACGCACGAAATAAACTTGTTTGAGTGTTGTCAAAGCGCGAATGGGCTTTTCTTCTGCGTGCGCCTTCTCTGCTAAACTATCTAACCGATTTCCTACTTCAACAAAATCCTGCTCACTCAGCGTGAACAAGTCGAGATCATTACTCAGGCGATGCTGAAAGTAAAACTCGGCCAGCGCCGCTCCACCGGTCAACACGAAGCTTGCAGAGCCTTCCAGAGTAAAGAAAGCTTCTATCAGATCGCGTTCCAGCGCACTAAGAATGCTTGACATTCCAGCCCCAAATCTGCAAAGCCCAGGCCCACAATTCTCCGGACTCCTTTGGCCACAGCATCCGTTTGACCAAAGGCCAATTTCCTGCGATATCAGCAACCTTCAAATACTTCCAAATATCCTCGAATCGCGCATTCTGCATGATATGAGCGATCATTTGCGCTTTTTCTAATTCGCCTTTTTGGCCGGCCAAGATCGCCCGAACTTCATCGTCAGAGAGATCAACATTCCAAATGAAATACGGTTTGGCCTTTTTCTCGGTGGCCACTGAGTCAGATTGTTTCTCGGCCATTTGCGTGTAGTCTTTCAAACCCTCAATCCTAATCTCCCACCGCCGATTCTGCTTTCTTGGGCGCCGGCTTCGCCGCCGCAGGCTTCGCGGGTGCGGGCTTAGGCTTTGCCCCATCCTTCGCGTGCGCTTCAAAGTCGGCGCGGAAGGTCTTGAGGCTCGAAAGCACCGGCGTCACCGCGAACTCGCCCAGCGGGCACAGGCACTTGTTTTGAATCTGACTCGCCACCGTGTTCAACAGATCAACATCGGCTTTCGCAGCTTCGCCCTTGTTGAGGCGCTCCAAGATGTGCAACATCCAATAAGTGCCCTCACGGCACGGCGTGCACTTGCCGCACGACTCGTGCTTGAAGAAACGCGTGGTCTTCAGCATCACCCAGGCCAGGTCCACCGTCTCGTCCATCACGATGATAGACGCCGAGCCGAGCGCCGCCCCTTTGGCCGCGACCGAGTCGTAATCAAGCTTCATATCCAAAATATCGTCGGTGGTGTGCAGAACGACCGAGGACGCCCCGGACAGCATTACCGCCTTCACCTTCTTGTCGCCGGGGACGCCGCCGCCATATTCATAAATCAACTGCCGCAGCGTGACCCCGAACGGCAACTCGTAGTTGCCCGGTTTGTTGACGTGCCCGGAGAGGCACATCACTTTCGTCCCGGCGCTGTTCTTCACGCCAATGGACTGATACCACTCCGCGCCGCGTGAAATGATGAGTGGGACGTTGGTGAGCGTTTCGGTGTTGTTCACCACCGTCGGCATCTGATAAAGACCCTTGTCTGCCGGGAACGGCGGCTTGAGGCGCGGCTGGCCGAGCTTGCCCTCCAGCGATTCGAGCAAGGCGCTCTCCTCGCCGCAAATGTATGCGCCCGCGCCGAGATGATTGTAAATCTCAAGATGGTAGCCGGCGCCAAAAATGTTCTGGCCAAGAAAACCTTTGGCTCTCAGTTGTTCAATCTTCTTGTCAAGCTCTGCCGCCTGCGGCCAGAACTCGCCGCGCATGTAGTTGTAGGCCGCGTACGCCCGCGCCGCGAACGCCGCGATCATGATCCCTTCTAGCAGTTGGAACGGGTTCTTTTCTATGATCTCGCGATCCTTGAATGTGCCCGGCTCGGACTCATCTGAGTTGCAAACCACGTAGTAAGTCGGGCGGTTCTTGGTGAGAAACGACCATTTAACGCCGGTCGGGAAGCCCGCCCCGCCGCGCCCGCGCAAACCCGAGGCCTTCACCACCTCAATTACCTCTTCCGGCTTCATCGCGGTGACGACCTTCTTGAACGCCTCGAAGCCGCCGTTTGCCAGATATACGTCCAGCTTATCAATGCCGGGAATATCCCGGTGTCGCAGTACGATGTGTTCCATAAGTGATTTACCCGCCGTAGAGCAAATTGGCAATTTGCTCTACATAGTCTTCGCCTTCAACTCTTCCATCACCGCCGCCGCCGACTCGACCGTTTGATTCTCGTGATAGAAGATGCCATCTTTGTTCTGCGCCTGGAACATCGGCGCTTTGTCGCAAGCGGCCAGGCACATCACGCCTTCAATCGTAAACAGGCCGTCTTTCGTCGTCTCGCCCAGCTTGACGCCGAACTTGGCGCACAGGTCGTCGGCGAATTTGTCGGCCCCGCGCAAGGCGCACGGCAGGTCGGTGCAAACTTGGATCCGGTGCCGGCCCGCCTGGTGATCGTAATAGAGCGAGTAGAAGCCGACGACGGAGGCCACCTGAGTCGGCTCAATCTCCAGAATAGCCGCCACTTCCTCCATCGCCTCTTTCGTCACGTAACCATACTCAGACTGCGCGAGATATAAAAGCGGCATAACCGCCGATCGTTTCTGATCGGCGGGATACTTGGCCAGGGTTGATTCAATTTGAGAGCGGTATTTTTCGGCTAGCATTATCTATCCACGTCCCCCAATACAATGTCAATGCTTCCAATGATTGCTACCAGATCGGCCACCATGTGATTCTCGCTGAGGAAGGTGAGCGATTGCAAGTTGGCGAATGACGGCTGGCGGAAGTGGACGCGGTGCGGCTTGGGGCCGCCGTCGCCGACCAGATACACCCCCAACTCGCCCCGGGGTGACTCGGTTGCCACGTACACTTCACCCTTCGGAGCCGAGAAGCCCTCCGTCCACAGCTTGAAGTGATGAATGAGGGCCTCCATGCTCGTGCCCAGTTCCGAGCGCGGCGGCGGGGCCACCTTGCGGTCGGCGGTGATCACCGGGCCTTTGGTCTTCGGCAGGCGCTCCAGTGCCTGGCGGCAAATCTTGATCGACTCCCGGAACTCGCGCATGCGGACGCGGAAGCGGGCGTACACATCGCCGTCTGTCTCCAGCGGCACGTCAAACTCGTATTGCTCGTAACCGGTGTACGGCATCGCCTTGCGCACGTCGTAGTTCACGCCCGAGCCGCGCAAGGATGACCCGCTCATCCCCCATTTGATTGCATCCTCGGCGCCGATGTAGCCGATGCCCTGCGTGCGCTGTTTGAAGATGGGGTTGTTGGTGAGCAGGCGCTCGTAGTCGTCAAGTTTAGGCGGGAGATAGTCCAGGAAAGCCGAGACCCTTTCCTCAAAACCGGCGGGCACATCGCGCCACAGGCCGCCGGGGCGAATGTAAGAGGTCATCATCCGCTGGCCGGAGACCATCTCGAAAATATCCATGATGTGCTCGCGCTCGCGGAAACAGTAGAGCAGGACGCTCATCGCCGCCAGGTCAATGCTGTGCGTGCCCAGCCAGACCAGGTGCGAGGCAATACGCTGAAGCTCGGCCATCAGCACCCGGAGCACCTGCGCCCGCTCCGGCACTTGCACCTCCATCAACTTTTCAATGGCCATGCAATACGTCAGGTTATTGCCGATGTTGTTCAGGTAGTCGAGGCGGTCGGTCATCACCAAAGCTTTGGTGTAAGTCTTGGCCTCCATATTCTTCTCGATGCCGGTGTGCAGATAACCGATGTCGGGAATGGCCCGGATCACCGTCTCGCCGTCCAATTCGACGATCAGGCGCAGGACGCCGTGAGTGCTGGGGTGCTGCGGCCCCATGTTCAGCACCATCGTCTCGCCGCTCAAGGCGCGGTCGGTGAAGAGGTGCTTAAGTTCGTCTACCGTCGTTTCGATTTCGCGAAGTTCAGTCATGGGTTACTCTTTCGCGTAAGGCTTCTTGGTATCAATCTCGCGCCAGTTGAAGGAGAACTGCACTTCTTCGTAGCCGAGCGGGTAATCTTTGCGATGCGGGTGGCCCACCCAGTCGGCGGGCATCAGTATCCGGCGCAGGTCGGGGTGGCCGCTGAACCGGATTCCGAACATGTCCCAGGCTTCGCGCTCGTACCAGTCGGCGTTCTGCCACACCCCGGTCACCGAAGGCAGTTCCGGCTCATCGTCGGTGGTATACACCTTGAGCCGGAAACGGGCATTGGCCGCCATGGCGTAAGGGATGTAAGAGACGGCGAAGCGCGGTTCTTCAGGATAGTAATCCACTCCGGCCAGGTCAACGAGCAGGTTGTAGTTCAGGTCCGGGTCGTCGTGGATGAATCGGCAAACCTCGACGAGGGCCGTCTTCTTCACTACCACCGTCGTCTCGCCGCGGAACTCGATAATCTCTTCGATGGCTTCAGGAAATTTGGCCCGAACGGCCTCAATGGTTTTTTCAACTTGGGTCATCGTCGTTATTTCCACCTGGAAATTTTTTCCTTGCGAACTTTCTCGTGCAAGGTCAGGATGCCATGAATAAGGGCTTCGGGGCGCGGGGGGCACCCGGCGACGTACACGTCAACCGGCACTACCTCATCCACCCCCTGCACGATGGCGTAGTTATTGAAGATGCCGCCGCACGCGGCGCAATCGCCCATCGCCACCACCCACTTGGGGTCGGGCATCTGGTCGTAGAGGCGGCGCAAAACCGGGGCCATCTTGCGGGTGACGCGCCCGGCCACGATCATCAAGTCGCTCTGGCGGGGCGAGGCCCGCATCAACTCCATGCCGAAGCGGCTCACGTCGTAGCTCGAGGCCTGGGTGCTGATCATTTCAATGGCGCAACAGGCCAGGCCGAACAGCATCGGCCACATGGCGTTGGTGCGGCCCCAGTTCACGGCCTGCTCCAGGGTCATCGTCACCACGCCCATATTGCCAAGCTTCTGTTCAAGTCCCATACGTTACTCCTGAGCAGACCTGCCAGGTTTCTTAAAACCTGGCAGGTCTCTACGGCTTACTCCCACTCCAGCGCGTCCTTCTTCCAGGCGTAGATATAGCCCACCAGCAAAATGGCAATGAAAACAAACATCTCCAACAGAATAAACAGCGCCTGCCCGCCTCTGACAAATTGCGAGAACACCACCGCCCACGGCAGGAAGAAGACCACTTCGATATCGAACAGGATGAAGAGAACGGCGATGAGATAAAACCGCATCGGCACCCGGCGGCGGCCCTCGCCAATCGGGTTCATACCTGATTCGTAGGGCATCAATTTGAGTTTGGTGTCGCGGCGGGGGCCGATAGCGTGGCCGAGAACTACGGTGATGAAGGCCAGTCCTGTGGCAACCGCAAGAAGAATGAGAATGGGAAGATAGTCTTTGAATAATTGGTCAAGGGGTGCAGATGGCATTCAGTTTTTCCCTGAGGCGGAAGTATGTAAATGTTATCACAAGCGTGATTGAAGTGTCAAACAAAACGCGAATTTCATTCTCAACCCAAGTAATCGCGCAACTGCCGGCTCCGGGTGGGATGCCGCAGTTTGCGCAAGGCCTTCGCCTCAATCTGGCGGATGCGCTCGCGCGTGACTTTGAAATGCTGGCCCACCTCTTCCAGAGTGTGATCCATCCCGTCCAACAGCCCAAAACGCATCTGCAAAACTTCGCGCTCCCGGTCGGTCAACACCGACAGCGCGCTCGACACCTGCTCCTTGAGCAGTTGCCGCGAGGCGGCATCCGCCGGAGCCGGGATCGTTTCGTCTTCGATGAAGTCGCCAAGCAGGCTCGACTCCTCAGCGCCCACTGGCATTTCCAGAGACATCGGTTCCTGCGACAGCCGTATAATCTTGCGCACCTTGGCCGCCGCCCGCCGCAGTTTGCGCTCCAGATCGATCTCCGGCCGATCACCCGCCTGCCGGGCCGCCTTGATGGCCCGCACTTCGTCCGGCAGGAGAAGATCCATTTCCAGCGCCACCTCGTCCGCCGTCGCCTCGCGGCTCAACCCTTGCGTTAACTGGCGTTGAATACGGGTCAGCTTGTGAATCGTCTCCACCATGTGCACCGGAATGCGGATCGTGCGCGCCTGATCGGCAATGGCCCGGCTGATGGCCTGCCGGATCCACCAGGTGGCATAGGTGCTAAACTTGAAGCCTTTGGTCGGGTCGAACTTCTCCACCGCCCTCAGCAGGCCGATATTGCCCTCCTGTATCAGATCCAAAAACGAAATGCCGCGCCCGATGTAGCGCTTGGCCACGCTCACCACCAGCCGCAAATTGGCCCGCACCAGGGCATTGTTCGCCTCCCCGGCCCGCCGGTTGATCTCGGCAAATTCCACCTCAATCTCGGCCTCATTCGGCAACCAGCTGTTGAGCACTCGCGTCTTCGGCAGTTCAACTGTTTTCTGCCTGCTGGCAACTTTTTTAGGTGCAGGCTTTTTTCCCTTGACCTTCTTAGCCGGCGTCTTCTTTTCAGGCAACTTCGTCGCCGTTTCCAGTCTGGTGTTGACGGCCAGCGGCATTAGATACAACAACAGGAACACCTCAAAGCCATGCTCGGCCACCTTTGTCCATGCCGGGTCGCGCCCCCAATCGCCGTTATCCAGCCACGCCCTCAGTGCTGACGGCCTCTCGCTTTGCCATGCCCGCCGTAGTTCCATCGCCTCGGCCGCCAGCGTCGAAAAATCAACAATGGGCTTGTGCAGGCGCTTCGTGTCTTCCACCGCCTTCTCCCAGGCCACCCGCATCTGCTCCCAGGCTGTCAACAGCGCCCCGGCCCCCACCGGGTTGCGCCCGGCCAGAATCTCGGCCTTGCGCAGTCTCAACAAACGGTGGGCCGCCGCAATCTGTGTCGACAGCCAGATTTCCTGAGTCGGGTTCAACAGCGGCGTCTGGCCGATCTCCTTGAGATACTGCCGCACCGGGTCGTCCGACAACTCGATCCCGGCCAGCGCGATTCGCTCTTCGCGCAGAGACTCGTCCTCGGCAATTTCCTCCAGTTCCTCCTCGGGCGGCTCCTCGCCCTCAAAGTCCGAATCGTCCAGGAAATCCTCAAGGTCTACTTCCTCTTGGCGTTCGGCCTTGCCCGGCGCGGCCTTAAGGCTCACCGCTCGCGGCAATGCGAGTGTCAACTCGTCCTCTGGCCCATCCGAACCGTTCGTCATTTCAGTTTCATCCAACTGGACTTGCGTCTCTGTTGTCATCCGGGATTTCTTTGAAGCAGATTGGCGTTTTGATCGTGTCACGACTGACTGATCCCCATTCCGCTCAACCGCTCCATTCGCCGCGTGTAGTGTTTGCGGGCGCGGGTCAAGCTTTGCTTGGCCTGGGTCAGACTCATCGCCTGCCTGCCATACACCTCGGCCAACTCCGGCTCATCCTGCGCTTCCTGCTGCAAAAAGCGAACTTCGTTCAGCGCATGATCCACGCTTCGGTCGCGTAAACGGATCACGGCAAACAACACATCGTCCACTCTCTGTTGATCCTCCAGTATGATTGGCTCGGCTTCCGTGATGAGCGCCTGCAATCGCGAAGCCAGCGACTCATCCAGATGCAAATTGACATGAAGATTCGGTTCGATCTGATCCTGATCAAGCGCTGACTTGAGCGCCGAGAAGATAATTTGATAATCGGTGTGACTGAAATCGTCCGCCGCCAGCGGCGGCAGACTCAATGCTCGCAATTGGCGATCCGCTTTGGCCACCAGATCAGGGTGACGAGCCAACGCCCCCAGGCAGTATGACTCTAACCGATCAACCGCCGATTCGGCAAATGGAATTTCCTCTGCCGGGAGCGCCGGCTCGGCTTCCCAATCTGTGTCGGGCGGCGGTGGAATCGGTGTCGGGGCTGGCCGTCTCTGCTGGGATTGCTTCTTACTTTGTCCAGCCGCCTTCTGCGCCGTCGCGGCTTTTTGCGCCAGCGCCCGTTCGTCAACTTTCAACAGCCGGGCCAGCTTTTGCCGGTAAGCGTCACGCTCAACCGGGTCGGCCACGTCGCTGATGATCGGCAAAATCTCGTCGGCCAAATCCGACTTGATCTTCGGATCATCCAAGTTGCGATCTGCCATCAGCGCCCGAATCACATAATCCATAATGGGCGTTGCGTTCGCAACTCCATGCCGCCACGCCTCAGGAACGTTGTTCACCACATCGTCCGGGTCGAGTCCTTCCGGCAGAGTGAACACCCGAATGTCGGCATTTATTTTGCTTTCAGCGCGGATGATGCCACGTGCATCAAATGTCCGATGGTATTTTCGTTCGCGATTTTCAAGGCCGATTTGAATCCCACGCTCATTTTGAACAACAGGCGCATCATCAACGGCAGAAGTATCCTGTGCCACCGTCAGCCCGCGCAAAGTGGCCTTGTCCCCGGCGGCGTCGGCGTCGAGCGCCAGCACGATTCGCCTGGCATATTTTTTGATCAGCCGCAATTGAGTCTCGGTCAGCGCCGTGCCCATGGCCGAGACCACGTTGGCGAACCCGGCCTGATGCGCGGCCATCACGTCCATGTAACCCTCAACCAACACGGCTACGCCGCCCGCGCTGATCGCCTTGCGCGCCCGGTCGAGGGCGTAAACCGTCTCGCCCTTGTTGAACAGCGGAGTCTGCGGCGAGTTGAGGAACTTGGGCTGGTCGTTGGGGTCGAGCGCCCGCGCCCCAAACCCAACGATCTTCCCCTGCCCGTCGCGGATCGGAATCATGATCCGGTTGCGGAAGCGGTCGCGTGTTGAGCCAACTTGCCCTGAGCTTGTCGAAGGGTCACGCTGGACGATCAGCCCCGCGTCCAGCATTTCCTTCTGCGTGAAACTGCGCTCGGCAAAGAACTTCTGCGCCGCGTCCCAGGCCGGGAGCGCGTAACCCAACTCGAACGTCTCGACCGCTGTTTGCTTCAGCCCGCGCTTTTGTAAATGTTCACGTGCAAACTGGGCCTGCGGCGCGTTGACCAGCAAATTTTGATAATACGTCACCGACAGCGTCAGCAGATCGCGCAGGCGCTTGTACTCCTCTTCGCGTTCGACGTCCTGCTGGGTGCGTTGCTTGAGTTCCACCCCGGCCCGCCCGGCCAAAAACTCCAGCGCCTCGCGGAAGCCCCAGTTCTCCTTCTTCATCACAAACTTGAAGATGTCGCCGCCTTCGTTGCACTGCCCGAAGCACTTCCAAGTGCCGCTCTCCGGCCAGACGACGAACGAGGGCGTGTTCTTGGTGTGAACGTGAAAGGGACACAACCCGGTAAACGTCCGCCCCGAGCGGCGCAGTTTCACCGTCTCGCCAATTAACTCGACGACGTTTATTCGGGCTTTGATTTCGTCAACGGGGCCGCTCATAGAGATTGGAGATTGGAGATTAGACGCTTCTCTAACTCTAAAACCACACTGAAAGTAGAAGAAGAACCGCCAGCACCGCAATCCCCATCGCAATGAATGCTTTGATAATCGCGCGGCGTGTGCCAGCAGCCAGATCGCCGGAGTGATTTGGGACCGTTGTTGTCACCCCTTTCTTGCGAATGAACACATGACTGCCTTTGCCTTGTCGAATCTCGCAATCCTCACGCTCGGCCCAAGCTGTAAACTCGCGGCTTGTTTTGAGCCTATTGATGTCCTTTTTCTTTTTTGCCATTTGCGCGTTCCACATACGGCACTGCCCCGCCGCCAAGATATCCGCCCATACTTTCCGCTAACTCGGCTAACTTTTCCACGAACTCGTCAATAGACGCGCCTAGAGGCAGCTCAAGATGATAGAGCAATTCATACTCCTGCATTTTCGACTTTTTTCTCTTGGCAATTTTGCGTTTGACAATTGCTTTTTGAAGCATAGCCGGCCTCCAGTAAAGCTGCTACTTTCAACATCATACGAACTTGCCGAATTATACTGCTTTCAGAACCCATCCAACTTGCTCAACTCCACCCCCCTCTTCGCCATGCTTTCTATAAAAACTCGACATGGTCTTTGAAATCCTGTGGATCAAAGACCTCGGCGATCTCTTTCAGCCGCCGAATACATTCGCCCACACTCGACTTGTCTGCGTGTATATAGATGATGCCCCAGTGCGTTCGCTTCCTCTTTGTCAATTCCTGCGCCAGCCGCAAAAAGTCGGCGTCGTGAGTGAAAACTACGGCTTGCTTGCGAGCGGCGTATTCAAGTTGGGCTTCATCCGTCAAGCCAAGATTGTCCGAGTCAAGCGCCGACGTCGCGTCAACTCCGCGCCGCTTCAAGCCTGCCGCCACGCCTACATGGACACTTTCGTTTGTATAAATCTTAAGCGCCATAAGCTATCTTGGCTTTGAGTGAGTAGCGCTGTTTCAATGCGGCAACAAACTGCTCGTCAGCCAGAATGTCAGCGTCAAGTTGCTTCTGGTTCTCGTAGTAATACGAAAGCGCATCGTGGATTTGCGCCAGTTTGAGATGAGGGTGTGCATCAACAATTTGATCTGGCGTCCTGCCCAACCGTTCATATTCAATTGCAATTTGAGTCACCTTGATGCGAGTTCCCGTAACGACCGGTTTTCCACCGCACACACCTTTCCTGCGTTCAATGTATGGATGCCGAGTCTTGCGCGAAGATGACAGTGTCGCAGTTGCCATAGTTGACCTCCTTCTTTAGAACCCCTCTAGCTTACTCAAATCCGCCACCCCCCTCGCCATGCCCGCAATCTTCTGCAGTAGCCCCAGCCGGTTCTCGCGCAGGCGTTGGTCTTCGTCCATCACCAGCACCTCGTCGAAGAATTTGGTGATAGCCGGGATGAGGGGAGCGAAGGCGGTGAGAAAGCCGTTGGCCGAAGTGACGGCTTCCAACGTGGTCGGCGCAGACTGATAGGTTTCCCACAAGTTCTTCTCGGCCTCGGCCGCAAAGTTGGCCGGGATCACCTCAAATTGCTGTTTCTGATCGCGGGTGATACGCACACAGCGCGAATAGGCGGCCAGCGTCGTCGGCCAGTCGGGTCTCGCTACCCACTCGCTCAACTCAACCACCGACTTCTTAGCCTGATTCGGATCGTGCCAACGTTCAGCCAACACTGCATCCACCACGTCGTAGCGAAAACCGGAGTCGATCAATAGCACGCGCAAGCGTCCGGCGATGAAATCCTGCACCTGCGTGTAAACGTCGTCGCTCACTGGAATTGGCTGGAACGCGCCTGCCGCCCGCAAAGCCACGCGCAAATCAAATTCGGCCTGATGCTCGATGAGCGACTGCACCACGCCCAGCGCCGCCCGCCGCAAGCCGAACGGGTCCTTCGCGCCGGTTGGGGCCAGCCCGGCGGCGAACAGCCCGGCCAGCGAGTCAAGCCGGTCGGCCAGCGCCACGACCAGCCCCAGCTTGCTCTCCGGCACACTCTGATACTGCTCGCCAATCGCCCGCGCCACCGCCTCGCTCTCGCCGCTTCGCAAAGCATACTCGCGGCCCATGATGCCTTGCAGGGACGTCATCTCGACCACCATCTGCGTCACCAGGTCGGCTTTGCACAGGTGCGCCGCCCTCAGCGCATCTTTCTTTTGGTTGCCATCCAGCGCCAGCATCGTCGCCAGCGTGCCGGCCAGCTTGTGAATGCGCTCCGACTTGTCGAGCATTGAGCCGAGCCTGGCTTGAAACGTCAGCGTGCTCAGCCTGGGCCGGAAGGCCTCAAGCGCCTGCTTCACGTCCTCGCGCACAAAATAATTCGCGTCGGCAAAGCGCGCGCGGATGACGTGCTCGTTGCCTTCTCGCACCATGTCCAAATACTGGTCGTCGCCGTTGCGCACCGCGATGAAATAGGGCAACAGCTTTCCCTTCCCTTCGGCTTCGCTCAGGGCAGGCTCCGTCACCGGAAAATAACGCTGGTGCTTCTTCATCACCGAGATCAACACATCGTCAGGCAGACTCAAATACTCGGACTCGAACTGGCCGATCAACGGCGTGGGCTTTTCGATCAAGTTGGCGACCTCGGCCAACAGGTCGGGCTGGATCAGGGCTTCGACCCCGGTTTCAGCCGCCAACCGCCGGGCGCGGGACTCTATCAATGCCCTCCGCTCCGCCGAGTCGAGCACAATCCCGTTGGCCTTGATCGTCTCAAGATACTTGTCCGCCGACTCGATCCGAATCTCCGGCGAGCCGAGCGGGCGCAAACCCCGAGAGAAGTTTCCCGATTCCACTCCGGCGTATTCAAATGGGACGACGGCTTCACCCAGCAAAGCCGCCAGCCAGCGAATGGGCCGCGAGAAGGCGACGCCGCTCGCGTTCCAGCGCATCGTTTTGTCAAACTTGATGGCGGCGATCATTTGAGGCAGTAACCCGCTTAGCACTTCGGCGGCAGGTTTGCCCGTCTCGCGAATGACGGCCACCACGTAGTTGTCGCGAACTTCTAACGATTCCACCGGCACGTTGTTCTTTTTGGCAAAACCGATGGCGGCCTGAGTCGGAACGCCGCCGTTGGATTTATCGAAAGCGCGATCCGCCGTCGGGCCTTTGACGACTCGCTCCGCGTCAGGCTGGCGCGGCGAAAGTTCTTTTGCCATCACCACTAATCGGCGCGGCGTGCCATCCACTTTCAACTCGCCGTGAGCCAACCGCGCCTCAGCCAACATCTTCGGCGCAAGCTCGCGCAACTGCGCCAGGGCCGTATCCAGGTCAGCGGCCGGCAGTTCTTCAGCGCCGATTTCAAACAGCAACGTTTGCGGATGATTGGGATTTGGGATTTGGGGTTTGGGATTTGGGATTTGACGTTCGCGCGCTGTTTGCGGGCTGTGCCTTTCGTTTGTCTCTTGCAGGAACGGATATTCCAATTGCTTCCGTTGCTCCACATACGCCTCCGCCACCTCCCGCGCCAGGCCGCGCATCTTGCCGAAGAACCCGGCCCGCTCGGTCACGCCAATCGCGCCGCGCGTGTCGAGCACGTTGAAGGTGTGCGAGCACTTGAGCACGTAATCGTAAGCCGGCAGAACCAGCCCGGCGGCCAGCGCCGCCTTGCATTCGGCTTCATAGAGCGAATACATCTGGCGCAGGCGCTCCACGTCGGCAATCTCGAAGTAATACTTGCTGTGCTCCTGTTCGGCTTGCAAGTTCACGTCGCCGTATTTGAGCGAATCGCTCCACTGAATCTCGCGGAAGCCTTTGATGTTCTGCAAAGCAATGGCGATTCGTTCCAGACCATAGGTGAGCTCAACCGAGACCGGATCACAGGTGAGGCCGCCCGCCCGTTGGAAATAGGTAAACTGGGTGATCTCCTGCCCGTCGAGCCATACTTCCCAACCCAAGCCCCAGGCGCCAAGCGCGGGCGACTCCCAATTGTCTTCGACAAAGCGGATGTCGTGCTGGCGCGGATTGATGCCAAGCGCTTCCAGCGATTGCAGATAAAGCTCCTGCGGGTTGCCCGGATCGGGTTTGAGGATGACCTGATACTGATAGTGCTGTTGCAGGCGGTTGGGGTTCTCGCCGTAACGGCCATCGTCGGGCCGGATGGACGGCTCAGCGTAGGCCACGTTCCACGGTTCCGGCCCCAGCACGCGCAAGAAGGTGGCCGGGTTCATCGTGCCCGCGCCCACCTGATGGTTGTACGGCTGCCAGATCAGGCAACCACGCTCGGCCCAGAATTTTTCGAGAGTGATGATGATGGATTGGAAGGAAAGCATGTCACTCTGTTGTCCTTCGCACCTGCTTCAAAAACTCTACGCTCTTCAACTGCCGCTCCAGGTGAAAAGTGATTGTCCGATAGATCACCCGCTCCACTTCGGCGTGAACGGTCGGGCGCAATTTCAGGTCACGCAAGGCCTCGTAAGGGTTGGATTGCATGAAACGCAAAACTTTGAGCGCGTTGAGCGAGATGGGAAAGGCACCGGGCCGGTTCTTGCCACAGCGCGGGCAAACCACACCGCCGTCTTCCGGGTTGAAAAATTGGTCTTCGGCGACGACGGTTTCACCTTTGATCACGCAACGGAACAGTTCAAGCTGATAACCCGCCATGCCCAACACTTGCAGTTCATAGTAGCGCGTCGTCAGCGCCAAGTCACTTGTTTCGGCCAGCCAGCTTAGAGCATGAGCCAGCAAATCGTACAGCGGCTTATTCTCAGCCTCGTCGGGCGTGAACTTGTCGAGTAGTTCGACGCAGTATGAGCCGTAGGTCGAACGCAAAAGCTCTTCACGCAAAGGCCGGTAGGCTTCCACCGTCTCGGCCTGGGTGATGATGTCCATGTCACGGCCCTTGGCAACAAGCAAGGTGGCGCGTGTATACAGTTCGAGATGCCCGGCTTTGCGGCTCCGGGGTTTGCGGATGCCTTTGGCGACGGCCCGAATCTTGCCCGCTTCCGGTGTGAAGAGAGTCAGCAGGCGGTCGGCTTCGCCAAAATCTTTGCGCCGCAGGACAATGGCTTCGGTGCGAAACGTGCGCTCACGGGAGGGCATGGCAAGATTATACCTTGCCAGCGTTCAATCCTCGCCGTCTTTGGGGGGAATTTCCTGTTCCTTGCGGCCAATAAAGATCAGCGATTCCAGATCGTCAATATCCTCAGGGCTATAACGGGCAACAACTTTGCGAACTTTACCCAGCGTTTCATCATCGGCCCAGCCAACCATGCGCGAAACATCCGCCGTGTCCTGCGCCCGCAAGGCCGCCAATTTCAAAATGACAAGATAGGGCAGACTAATGACCGGATAGCCAGCCGGATCGTATTCACGCTGAACAAAGGCTTCTTCCAGCCACTTATACTTTCCAAATAGCACATCAACTTGTACGCCTTCGGGAGAGCGCAACAGATACCCCGGCACAGCTAATCTAGAGACAACCACATAACCTGCTTGTTTCAAACGTGCAATTACTTCATCGCCTTCGTCATACCGGACAAGAACATCCATATCCTTTGTCAGCCGCTCCGGCATGTAGGCGCGAGTGGCGACGCCGCCAATTAACACCCAATCAATGCCCTTGAGAATATCTCGCAGATCAGGCCACGGATTCAAGGCAGTCCTCCTTATCAAAAACTCATGGGCGCTTCCCGCACCTGGTTTCTGCTTACGCAAGCTAATATCAATCATAATACGCCGCATCTGGCGCGGCGTGATATTGCCATCAGGGGCAATTTTGGCAATGGCGGGCGGCACAGGCAGATTGGACATATCAACAATTATAGCGACGGCCTGAATTAGCGCAAAGAGTCCGGTGTAAACGCCTCCGGCAACAACTCGCGCAACGTTGTCTCGCGCAACACCTTGCCTTCGCCGTCAATCAATAGGATTTTGAGGTCGAGGCCGAACTCGGCCAGCATCTGGCGGCAGGCGCCGCAGGGCGAGCCGCCGTTGTTGGTGGCGACGGCCACTGCCTCAAACCGCCGCTCGCCCTCAGAGACGGCCTTCACCAGCGCCGTGCGCTCGGCGCAAATACTGCTCCCGTAAGCCGCATTTTCGACGTTGATGCCGTCATAAATTTTGCCAGAGTCGGCCAACAGCGCCGCCCCGACGTGATAGTGTGAATAAGGCGCATACGCCCACCGGCGAACCGCCAAGGCTCGCTCAATCAAGGTCTGGCGCACATCATCGGTCATGATTCAGATTCCTCAACTTCTGCGCCTGCTTTGGCCGGCGGCGGCGCGTGACGCACCCGCACTTTACGGATGCGCCGTCCGGCCACGCTCTGCACTTCCATCATCAGCCCGTCGGTCGCCAACTGGTCGCCCGGGGCCGGAACCCGGCCCAACTGGCCGTAAATGTAGCCCCCCAGGGTGTCGGCGTCGTCGCTGGGCAGTTTCGACTCCAGCAAATCGTTCACGTCGTCAATATCAATGCCGCCGTCAAAAACATAGTCGCCTTCTCCTATTTGCTGGTAAGGCAGTTCCTCGGCGGCGTCGTACTCGTCACGAATTTCGCCGACGATCTCTTCCACAATATCTTCCAGCGTCACCAGGCCGGCCGTGCCGCCGTACTCGTCCACCACAATGGCCATGTGAACCCGCTTCTGTTGCAGTTCGGCCAGCAGGTCGTCGAGCGTCTTGGCTTCCGGCACAAAATAGGCGGGGCGCAACAACTCGCGCAAACTGCGCGCCTTGCCTTCCTGCCACACCTTCAGCAAGTCTTTCGCGTACAGCACGCCGACGATGTTATCAATCGTCTCGGCGTACACCGGAATGCGGCTGTGGCCCGCCGACAGCACCGCCTCCACCGCTTCGGTGAGGGGCGTTTCTGCGTCCAGGGCCTGCACGTCAATGCGCGGCACCATCACCTCGCGAGCCAGGGTGTCGGCAAACTGGAAGATGGAGTAGATCATGTCCTTCTCTTCTTCCTCGATCACCCCGCCCTCTTCGCCCGCGTCCACCATTGTCTTGATTTCTTCTTCGGTGACAATTTGCGGCACGCGCCCGCCGAGCGGCACGGCGATGATGCCCGAGGCCCACACCGACAGCCGGGCCAGCGGCGTGAAGAGCCACTCCAGCGCCATCATCATCGGCGCAAAGCGAACGGCCCATTTTTCGGATTCACGCAGGACGAGCGCCTCGGGCACCATCTCGCCCCACACCACCACGATGACGGCCCCGCCCCCGGCGATAACGGCCACCGCTGTCGGAACTGCCCAGGCGGTTAACCCAAACCAGGCCTGTAACAGCTGCGACAACGACGGCGCAAAAAAGAACGTGGCAACCCCGGCAATGAAAAAGCGGCACAAGGTTTGCGCCAGGCGAATCGTCGCAATCAGCGGCGCCGACTCTTGGGCCACCTTGAGCGCCAGGGCCGCGCCGCTTTCGCCACTTTCGGCCATTTGCTCCAGCCGCGCCCGCCGCGCGTTGAGGAACGCCGAACGCGTCGCCGCCAGGATGCTGTCAATGCCGACCAGGATAAACGTGATCAGCGCCTCAACTGCTAAACTACCCATCGTTCTTCTTACTACGCATAATTCTGGCCGGGATGCCGACCGCCAGCGAATCGGCCGGGACGTTTTTGGTCACCACCGATCCGGCGCCAGTGCGCGAGCGGTCGCCCAACGTCACCGGAGCCACCAGCATCGTATCACTGCCAATAAAAACATTCTCGCCGATCGTCGTCGGGTTTTTCGTCTCGCCGTCAAAGTTGCAGGTGATCGCGCCGGCGCCAATGTTGGTGTGTGCGCCGATAGTGGCGTTGCCGACGTACGAGAAGTGGCCCATCTTCACGCCCGGGCCAAGATAGGAGTCCTTCACTTCGCCAAAGTTGCCCAGGTGAACGCCGTTCGCCAGATGCGCGCCCTGGCGCAGATGAGCATACGGGCCAATCTCAACATTGTTTTCGATCTTCGCTCCTTCGACGACTGAGGCGATGATCTTGCAATTCTCGCCGATGACGCTGTTGCCAATGAAGGTGTTGGGGCCGATCACGGTTCCCCCGCCGACGACGGCCCGGCCGGTGATCTGGGTGTTGGGCCAGAGAACAGCGTCGGGGGCCAGAGTCACGGTCGGCTCGATCAAGGTGGTGGCCGGGTCAATCATGGTGACCCCGGCTTCCATCCAGCGCCGGTTGATGCGCCGCCGCATGGCGGCTTCGGCTTCGGCTAGGTGAACGCGGGTGTTGACGCCGATCGTTTCGTCCGCGTCGTCAAGGACGACGGCCTCGACGCGTTCCCCGCGAGAGGCGGCCAGGCCGATGAGGTCGGTGAGATAGTATTCGCCTTTGGGCGAGACGGGAAGCCTGGCGAGTTCAGTCCAAAGGAAATCGGCCTCGAAGCAGTACGCGCCCACGTTCAATTCCCGAATTGCCTTTTGTTCTGGCGTGGCCTGCGCCTCTTCGACGATGGCGGTGACCGAGCCATCGGCGCCGCGCAGGATGCGGCCAAAGCCACGCGGATCGTCGGCTATTACAGTGAGCATGGTGAGCGGGCCGGTGTTGCCGCGCTGGCGCTCGGCCAGTTGGCGCAGGGTGTCGGCGGTGAGGAGCGGCATGTCGGCATAGTAGACCAGCACTTGCCCGCCCCGCTCTCGCAGCAAATCGGCGGCTTGCAGGACGGCGTGGCCGGTGCCAAGCTGTTCGGCTTGAGTGATGTACTCGCATTGATCGCCAAGCGCGGCCCGCACCGCCTCGCCGCCGTGCCCGACGACCAGCGCCGGCGCTCCGTCGGCAAGCTGGCGGCCCGTTTCGACGGCGTATTGAACCAGCGGTTGTCCGCACACGTGATGCAGAACTTTAGGCAGGGTAGACTTCAGGCGGGTTCCTTGCCCGGCGGCAAGGATCACAACAGAAAGTGTCATTGTCGCTCCCAAAAAAAGATGCGCGGAACTTGACGGCCAGGGTGCTCAACCGTGAAATTCCACGCATCTCGAAGTTAAGTTTGCCGACAGGTTTCGCGCCGTCCGCGTCGGTTTCGTCGTCGTCCATTACCAAACTGGGAAAGGGGGCCAGGCTGGGTCGCGTGGATTCGAACCACGGTCAAAGGATCCAAAGTCCTCTGTGCTACCACTGCACCACGACCCAGTGTCTACTGCTACAGGAGCGGCGCGTATTGTAACACACGCCCTATGGGTTGAGTAGTCTTCGTAGGGCGAGTTGCCAACTCGCCCCACATTTTCAAGTCAGGTTACGGCTGTTCTTCCTTGGTCACCAGGCCGAGTTTGAGGGCTTGTTCAAACGACAGGGCGCTGCCCCGGCCCGCGGCGCTTTCCACTTCCGATGCCGCCGAATCCCAGAAGGAGTCGAGGTCAAGTTCGTTCAGCGAGGTGGCCGCCGCATCCAACACGTCGGCGCGAATATCCAGCACCGGCTGTGCCGGCTCCGGTTCCGGAACAGGGAGGTGGGCAACTGAGGGCAGAACAATCGGCTCGGCTTCAGGGATGGGAATGATGATGGTCTCGGTGACCAGGGCGGCCTCCACGGGGGCCGGGACCGGTTGCTCATACGGCAGTGGCTGGGAAGCCCGTTCGGCCATCACGTTCAACATGTCGTCGGCGCACTGGCGGCCATAACGCAACACCAGCCCCATTTGTTTAGCGCCCATTTCGCCGCCGAACAGCATGATCAGCATGAACGACTGGCCGACGTTGATGACGTAAATATCGTAGTCGTCGCCGTCGAAGAAGTGCATGTTGAGCGGGACGAGGCCGCCCAACAGGTGGCACACTTTAAGCGAGGCGCTGAAAGCCACTTCAATGTGCCTGACCAGTTCTTCAATGCCAAACGCCGACACGTCGCCGGCCCGCGCGATGACCATGCCGTCGAGATCGGCCAGGTATACCGCCAGGCATCCCAGGTCACGGCGCAGGGCGCTGAGGCGGTCGGCCACACTGGGGGGCGGCGGGGCCTCGCCCGGCGAAAGGTTCGGCAATTTTCCGCCAAGCACTTTTTGAATGACGGCGGCAAATTCTTTCGGGTCGAGCGGTTTGATGAGGTAAGCAACGGGGTTGAGTTTGCGGGCTTCGGCTTCAGTTTGGGAATTGCTGTTGCCGGTGATCACCACAATTTGGGCGTCTGGCCGCGCTTTGCGAATGCGGCGCGTCAACTCCAGCCCGTCCATGCCCGGCAGACGCACGTCAACGATGACCAGATCGAAAGCGGTGCGCCGGATTTCCAGCATGGCTTCTTCCGCCGAGGGCACTTCCACAATTTTGTAATTGCGGTCGATCAACTCAAGCGCGGCGCGAAGCATGCGGGTGATTTCACGTTCGTCGTCAACAATCAGGATTTGCGAGGCCATGGCCAGATTTTATCACTGAACGGTTTTAGGGGGTAGCGCAACAAAAAGACCCTTAGGGTCTGGGAGAGCGTATTACTCCACCAGCCAGCATGCCACCCAGTGGTCCTTGGAGGCCTCCCTGAACTCCGGCTCCACCTGTGAGCACTTGTCAATGGCCACCGGGCAACGGGGGTGGAAGCGGCATCCCGACGGCGGGCGGAGCGGGCTGGGCACGTCGCCTTTGAGAATGATGCGTTTTCGCTTGAGGTCCGGGTCGGGGACGGGAATGGCCGAGAGCAGGGCCTGGGTGTAAGGATGAAGCGGGTTGCGGAACAACTCGTCGCGGCCGGTCAACTCCACCATTTTGCCCAGATACATCACCGCGATGCGGTCGGAGATGTGCTCGACCACGCTCAGGTTGTGGGCGATGAAGAGATAGGTCAGGTTGAACTCCTGCTGGAGTTCTTTGAGGATGTTGAGCACCTGGGCCTGAATAGAAACGTCCAGGGCCGACACCGGCTCGTCGCAGACGATAAATTTGGGGCGCAGGGCCAGGGCGCGGGCAATGCCGATGCGCTGGCGTTGCCCCCCGGAAAATTCGTGCGGGTAACGGCGGGCGTGATAGTCTTCCAGGCCGACTTTACGCAGGGTGTTAATGACGACTTCGAAGCGCTCCTTGCTGTTGCTCATGCCGTGCACCAGCAGGCCTTCGGCGATGCTTTCGCCAACGGGCATGCGCGGGTCGAGCGACGAGAACGGATCCTGGAAAATAATCTGCATGTTACGGCGCAGGGCTTTGAGCTGGCGGGCATTGGCTTTGAACACATCCTGCCCGTCAAACAGCACCGAGCCGGAGGTGGCCGGGATCAGCCGCAGGAGGGTGCGGCCTATCGTCGTTTTGCCACAGCCGGACTCGCCCACCATGCCGAATGTTTCGCCTTCACGAACGGCGAAAGACACATTTTCGACGGCTTGCACGTAGGCCACCACCCGTTGCAGGAGGCCGCCGCGCACCGGGAAATATTTGACGAGATTCTTTACCTCTAAAAGGTCATGAGCATTCTTCGTTTCGTCAGTCACGTTTGTTCCTCGGCGTTAGAGTAGTTTGGCGTAAGCGTCTCTGTTCACGCCCCGGCCAGGGGAGCTTTGTGGTTCTCGCCGTCGTGATAAAGCCAGCAACGCACGTTATGATCCGGCGTGATTGGCTTAAGTTCCGGATTCTGTGTGGCGCAGATCGTCAAATTGTGCTGAATCCGCGCTTTACAGCGCGGCGCGAAACGACAGCCCGGTGGAAGGTTGATCAAGTTTGGCACATTGCCCGGAATCACCTCGAGTTTGTCTTTGACGATGCCCAGGACCGGGATGGAGCCGATCAGGCCCTGGGTGTAAGGGTGCCTGGGTTCGGCGAAGAGGGTGCGGACGTCTGTCTGCTCGACGATTTGCCCGGCGTACATCACCGCCACTCGCTCGGCCATCTCGGCCACCACTCCCAGATCGTGGGTGATGAGGATAATGGCCGCGTCCATCTTGGTGCGCAGGTCGCGCATCAGATCGAGAATTTGAGCCTGGATGGTCACGTCCAGGGCTGTGGTCGGTTCGTCGGCAATGAGCAGTTCCGGGACGCAGGCCAGGGCCATGGCGATCATCACCCGCTGGGCCATGCCGCCGGAAAGCTCGTGCGGGTAAGCCTGGGCGCGGCGCTCGGCGTCGGGGATGCCGACCATGCGCAACAACTCAATCGCCCGTTCCCAACCGGCCTTTCTGCCCAGCGCCCGGTGGATGTTCAGCACTTCGGCAATCTGGTCGCCCACTTTGAAGACGGGGTTGAGCGACGACTGCGGCTGTTGGAAGATCATCGAGATGCGGTTGCCGCGAATTTGCACCATTTCGCTTTCAGACAACTTGAGCACATCCCGGCCGTCGAAGATGATCTCGCCGTCAAGCACTTTGCCTGGCACGCCGACCAGGCGCATAATTGAGAGCGAGGTGACGCTCTTGCCGCACCCGGACTCGCCGACCAGGCCCATGACCTCGCCGCGCTTGACCGAGAAATCAACGCCGTCCACCGACTTGACGACGCCGTCTTCGGTGAAGAAATAGGTTTTGAGATTCTTGACTTCCAGAATAGTGCGATCCTGCGCCGGCGTTTGTGGTCCGTTATTGTTGCTCAAGGCTCTCATCCTCCGCGCGTTTTGGTTGAGCGCGCTGTTGTTTGGTTTTGGAACTGCGGCGGCCTTCGTCCCCCGAAACGCCGCGCTCGAATTGTGGCTAGTTTTACTAGAGTTTCAGCCGCGGGTCAAGTGCATCGCGCAGGCCGTCGCCGACGAAGTTGAAGCAAAGCGAACACAAAAAGATGGGCGTGCCAGAAACCAGCGGGAGCCACGGGTGTTGGAACATTTGGCTCTGGGCCGCCGCCAGCATGTTGCCCCAGGTGGGCGTCGGGTCTTGAATGCCCAGGCCCAAAAAACTCAGGGCCGCCTCAAAGATAATGAAGCCCGACAGACCCAGACTGGCGCTGACGATCATCGGGGCCAGAGCGTTAGGGATCATATGGGTCAGGATGATGCGCATGTCTGAGGCGCCCAGCGCTTTGGAGGCTTCGGTGAAGGTTTGCTCCTTAAGCGAGAGCACTACACCGCGCATCAGGCGCGAGTCGCCCAGCCAGCCAAACGCCACCAACACGGCGATGACTAAGACGACCTGCACCGCATCGCGCGGTTGAATGAGAAGGAGCCAGCCCATAAACTGCGTCACTACCGCCGGGATTGGAATCGCATCCTGGTTCTGAATCACCAACGACGAAATGATCAACAGCAAAGGCAACTGCGGAATAGTGAGCAAGAACTCGACAAAACGCATCAACACCGAGTCCAGCGCGCCACCCGCGTAACCGGATACGGCGCCCACGACGATGCCGATGAGGGAACTGCTCAGTTGAGCAGAGATGGCAACGGTGAGCGAGATGCGGGCGGCATAGGTGATCCGCGCCCAGTAATCGCGGCCAATCGCATCTGTGCCCAAATAGTGCGGCCGCACACCGTCCACGCCCAGGCCGCCGGGGGCCAGGAAGTCATTGCCGACTTCGATTGCGGTCGGATCGTAGTTGGAAATGAACGGCGCAAAAATCGCAATGAGGAAGACGATGCCCAAAGCGAACAGCGCGACGACAGCCAGTTTATGGCGCAGGAAACGCCGGATGACAAGCTGGAGTTGATTAACTTCCTCCGGCATGGCCTCAGCGGCCAGATCGAGGTTAATGGGCGTTGTTGCAGTAGCCATGATCGTGTTTCCTTCTCTAGCTCAACCGGATGCGCGGGTCAACCACAGTGTACAAAATATCTGAAAACAGAGTCGCGATCACCGTCAAAACGGCGGTAATGAGCAACAACGCCATCGCTACCGGATAGTCGGTGCGCCCCAGCGCGTCGAAATAAAGCCGCCCCATGCCCGGCCAATTGAACACCGTCTCGGTGATGATCGCGCCCGCAAACGCCGCCGGTATTGAAAACACCACCAGGGTAATGAAGGGGATCAAGGCATTGCGCAAAGCATGCTTGGCGATGACCATTCGCTCTATCAACCCTTTGGCCCGCGCCGTGCGCACGTAGTCCTGCCTCAGCACTTCGAGCATGCTGGTGCGCACGAAGCGGCTCCAACCGGCCACATTGACCATGACCAGCACGCTGACCGGCATAATCAAGTGCAAGAACTTGTCGAGCAAAGATTCCGCCTGCACTGTGCCTAAAAAGGGCATCGCGTAGTCTTTGATCGCCTCGGCATTGCCCGGCGGCAAATACACCCACCCCAGATTCTTGAAGAAGATGCTGAACGTCAGGATCATCAGCAAGCCGAAGAAGAAGGTGGGCATGGACGACCCAAAGAAGGAAAGTGAAGTGACAATGTAATCAAACACGGAGTATTGGCGAACGGCAGAAAACACACCCAGCGGGATGCCGATAACGATCGAAATGCCAAGTGACAGAATCATGAGTTGAAGGGTGCGCGGCAAGCGCGAGATGACCACTGCCGACACCGGGCGGTCGCGCGTGATTTGCCAGGAATTGCCGAAATCGCCGGCAATGACCCCATTGCTGGTTCGCCGCCCCACCAGGTCGTTCAGAGTCACGTCCTGCCCCGGGCGGCACCCGATTGTCCTCGTCTCAATTCTGCCGTTGGATAACCTGACCTGGGCTTCCAGCGGCTGGCGGCAGCCTACCACTAGGTCGGATAAATAGGTTTGACCACCCAGGGTAATCGGGCCGCGCGGTTGCCCCATCAACCAGCGGGTGAAACGATAGGGCAGAAACAAATCTAGCTCGAAATAGGCCCGAACACGGGCAATGTCTTCCTGGTTCAACCGCCTTTGAACTGAAGTGAGAAACGTCAACGGGCCGCCGGGCGCCAGGTTAAGCAAGGCATAGGATGCCGCCGCTGAGAAGAACAGGACGATGACCATCTGAAAGACACGCCGAATAAGGTAAGTAGCCATGCTGATTCTCCAGCAATTGTAAAATTGTAGGGCGAATTGTCAATTCGCCCTACGATAATTAGAGAGAAAAAGACCTGTTTAGATAAGTCCTGAGACAAAAATGCAGGCGCAACAAACTCGCTGTTGCGCCTGCATTTTAATACTTATATTGAGCACCCGATATTGCCGATACGGCCAACACTTGTGCTTTGCTTTCCAGGTTCAACAAGGCGCACATCGGCAATCATCAGAGGCTCTACCTTTCCCGCAACCGACTTACGGACTAGGGCAGGAACAGTTGCATATCAATGTGTTCCCAGGTGGCGCTCGGTTCGATGAGCACTTGGACGGGATCGCCCGCCGCCTGCGCATCCAACACGGTTTGCACTTCCGGGCCGGCGCCGAGGGTTTCGGCGCCAATCACATCCACGTCGCCAGTGAGCAGTTGGGCCACGGCCTGCTGCGTGTCCTGGACGATCAGGATCGTGATGTTTTTGATCTTGTTCTCGCCGCGCCAATAGAAGGGGTTGGCCTCGAGCTCCAGCTTGACGCCCTTCTCCCAGTTCTTCAAGATGTATCCGCCAAAGCCCAGCGGGGTCTCGGCGATCTCCTGCAGGCCAGACCACTCTGTGGTGGGGACATCCGCCAACTTGCGGCCGTCTGAAAGCACTTGGTGTGAAGGGTAGGCCGTAGTAAACGGTGGTATGAAGCTGAGGGAGTTCATGAAACCGGGCTTGTACGTCACGGTGTATTCGTCGTCGCTGGTGAAATCAATGCTCTGAATGGACTGGCAGGTGCTGTAGTCCACAGAGCCAGAGGCCGGGTCGCAGTCGTTCTTGTACACCAACTCATAGTCGGCTTTCTTTACAGGTTCGCCATCTGACCAGGTGAGGTTGGGCTGGAACTTGTAGGTCACCACCAGCTGGTTCATTTTGACGGTGCCGCCGGAGAACTCGACATCCTCGCCGGTGGAGGTCTTGACCTTTAGACCCGTCGTGAGGGTCAGCAGATTACCCTCGGCGTCGGTGGGCGTACCGCTGAAGTCCACCACCGGGTCGCCTTCTTTGACCTCGACCTCGTTGATCTTGATCAGGCCGTTCTCAACGCTGGAGAGTTCAGCGACGGCTGCCGGCTGAAAGTCCCAATTGTACTGCGACACGGCGTTGAGGCCGCCGGAGTCAAAGATCATCCAGCCGACGGTGCGCTGAACTGCTGCCGACTCAATCAGGGTGTACATGGAAGCCGGCTCCTGCGAGAGGGCCAGCACCAACGTGTCGCCGCCATCGGCGAGTTCCCACTCCCATGAGTTCCAGGTATAGTATTCGGTAGAGCTGGGCTTGAAGTTGACCAGATTTGACGTCGCGGCGTTGCCTTCCGCGCGCTGGAACACGGGCAGGCTGATCATGTCCTTCGCGAACTCGATCTGGAAGGTCTTGTACTGCGCGATACGTTCTTCACGAACCAGGGTATTGTTGGCGGCGTTGATCGCATCGCTGGCCGTCTGGTTGCACCAACCCATGTAGTTCTGGCCAGCCCAGCCGTTCTCGGGCGTGGGGATCTGATTGCAGGCATACAGGGTCTGGCCCTTGGGATCGGTCTCACCCACCCAGGCATATGCGCCGAGTTCAAAGTCACGACGGCGCAGGCCACTGGTGGAGCCGAACCACCAGGAGGCCGGGGCGTGCAGGCGCAGGACGCGGATGCCGCAACCCGCCATCTGCTGCTCAAACACGGCCGCCCAAGTCTGGCGGAACCCGGCGGTAGTGGTGGTGAACCTCAAGCTCAACTCCCCGATGCCGTCCTTTTCGCGGAAGCCTGTGCCTTCATTCACCACCCAGCCGGCCTCGCCCAGCAAGGCCGCACCCTGCTCGGGGTCAAACGGATACTTCTGGACCTCATCGCCGCCATAGGCGGCCCAGCTGGCGCGGGCAATGTTGGTATCCATCAGCAGGTTCTGCTGCTCTTCCTCATTCAGGAATGGATACACCGAGGCGATCAATTCGGGGCGGTTGGTGCAGTAGGCAATGGCCTGGCGCACGCGCGCATCGCCGAGCTTCGGGTGGGGGACGGTGTAGGAGGCGGCTTCAACTTCCTGAACCGTCGTCTCGACAACCACCTGAGTTTGCACAACCGGGACTTCGACTTCTTTGGTCACTTCAACCGTCTGGATGACCGTCTGCGGCTGGCAGGCGGCCAACAGAGTGCTGGCAATGGTCAAGAGGGCCAAAACCAACATCACGTTCTTGTGTTTACGCATTTTCTCTCCTCCTAAAGAGTTTTTGGTACTTTCTTGGCAATATTGGGGTTTTATTTGGTGAATGGGTCGCCGGTTCGTGGCGTTCTCGAATCATCACCTCCTATTCAAGACCTGTCGAGTTGGGGACACTCGCTCGACCCAAAAAAGTGGTTTTATTAACCTTAACCAAGTTTTTGGCAGGCACATCAGGAATATAGCATAAGGGCATAGGGGAGTCAAGGAAGTAGAGCATGGGAACCGTAGGATTCTCGTCAGATTCGATCATGGTTCAGGTTCATAGCACGGATTTTCAGAATGAACGGATGCCGTCGAGTCTTCCAATCCGTAAATTCCGTAAATCCGTGCTATTGCCCGGCAATATCAAACGCTTCCACATTCCACAAATCCGAACTTTGCGTCGCGTCCAGGATGAAGCCCGAAACGTCCGGGCTGGCGGCTCCGATTTTGAGTTTGGCAAAGAGGATCAGCGACGGCACGTCCCGGGCAAACAGCTTCATGGCCTCGTGGTGGAGTTGCTTCTTCTCCGCCGGGTCAAGGGCGTTGATCGCTTTGAAACAGGCCTCTTCAAAGGCCGGGTTGAGATAACCGACGTTGTTGCCGCCTTCCGGGTAGCCGGTGGCAACGCCATACTGATCGGGTTGGCCGTCGCCCGCTCCCGGCCACTCGCGGCTGGTGTACAACGCGCAGGGCGGCTCCACATCTGTCACCCAGGCGAACTGGCCCAAATCGTAGCGGCGGCCAAACAAAGCGCCGTCGGGGAAACTGTCGAACAGATCACTGCGGCTGAGTTCCTGCAAGTTGATCTCAATCCCGCAGTTCTCTTTCAACTGCGTTTTGAGCGCCCCGGCCACCGACGCCCGCAGGGTGTTGCCGGTCGGGCCGTAGTAATACGCCAGCGACAGACTCTGGCCGCCTTTGTCCAGGACGCCATCCCCGTTGCCATCTTGCCAACCGGCCTCATTCAACAGCGCCCTGCCTTGAGCCGGATCAAATTCATAAACGGCGATATCGGTCGGGTCGTAAAGCGGGTGAGTCGTCGGCGCATAAGCCGGCGGGACTTCGGAGCGGCCATACAGCAGGCCCGACACCAGCGCCTGCCGGTTGATGCAGTAAGCAAACGCCTGCCGGATTTTTACATTTTGAAACAGCCCCCTGCCCACCAGTCCGCCGTAACCTTCGGCCGGGCTGATGTTGAAATCCAAATGCTCAAAAGTGGAACTGGCGATGAACTGGGGCGCCAGAGTCTTTTTCAACTCCGCTTCCAGCAATTGCGGCGCCAACCCTTCAAAAATCGAATCCTGCGTCCCGGCCTTCGTGCCAATGCCAATGTCACACGTTCCGGCCAGCAATTGAGCCACAAGCTGGCCGGGGTCGGGCACGAAGCGAAATGTCAGCGTATCCAGGTACGGCAAGCCCTCCGAGGCGCGGAAGTAGTTGGGGTTCCTGGATAGCCTGAGGTACTCGCCCGCCTTCCATTCGTCCAGCTTGAACGCGCCAAACGACAGGGGTTTGCGATTCGCATTCTCGTCGGCCATCATTTGCGCCGACGTGACGCGAAGCGCGCCAAGCGCGCCGTACAGGTGGCGCGGGAACGGAACCGGGAAGCGGGTGTAGTACAACGCATCTTTGTAGCCGGGCAGATACGTCCAGCGAATCGTCTGCGCGTCCACCACAACCGGCTCGTTCAACCGGTTGGTCAGAAAGTGGTTGGCGCCCAACGTGTCGGGGCTTTTAGAAAGCTCCCAGGAAAACAACACATCGTCGGTGGTGAGCGGCTGGCCGTCTTCCCATTTGAGTCCCGGCAACAAGGTGAACGTGACCGTCATCTGCATTGCCTGAACCAACCTCGCCTTACCATCGTAGACTTGCTCATTGCCGGATGGATCGAAATACCGGACGCCTGCTCCCAGCCCCACGATGTTGCCGACGGCGTCCACAATGGTTTCGCCGTCGCGCACGGCGGCGGCCTCCACCACCGCATCCCCGTCCTTCAAGTTGGGCAATTTTTGCAGGATGACCGGCTGGTAATCAAACGCGCGGTGATCAATCGGCCCGTCACGCAAAGCGTCGAGCACCGCCGCGCGCGCCATCACGCTCTCGCGACTGCCGCCGGCCGCATACTCGTAGAGCGTGTTTGGCTCGTAAGGCATGCACACCACAAGGTCCTTGATTGCCGGTACGGGCGTGGGCGAAGGCGCGTCGGTGAAGGCGGGCGCAAACGTCGGCGGAATGATCGGGGCAGATGCGGACTCTTCGGTAGAGGCAGGGGCCGGCGCGACGCCGGTCATGGCCGCCACGGTGACAGCGGGCAGAACTGTCGGGCGTGGGGTAGGGGTCGAATTGCAGGCGGCAAAAAATAGACTGAACATGGTCAGCAACAAAAGGCGTTTAGGCGTAAATATCCTTAGTATTGGATGCATTGAGCTTTAAAAACCTTCACCTCTCAAGAAAACTGTAACATAGCCCCTGGTGGGCCTCGAATTCGGCGCAAAAACGGGCGCGAGGCTACGATGCCAATTCGTGAGTAGAGCGAGTTGTCAACTCGCTCTACATTTTCGCACTTCAGGTGACTGTCACTGGGCTGCAAAAGTCTTGGCGAAGCCAGGTTTTTAGAGGCCCAGTGACAGTCACCTTACCTTACGTCATCATATAAAAAGCAGGCCGCCTGGTGCGAAGCCGGGGTCGCCAGCATGGACGGCGAGCGTTCGCGGCAAACTGACATGACGTGCGGGCAGGCCGCCTGAAACGGGCAGCCTTTTCCTTTGTAATGAGTCAGGCCCTTCGCATCTTGCGAAACGGAGCGGGCGGGACCGGAAGAGTCCGCCGGTTGAGCCGACTGCTCGAGCCACTGCCGCGTGTACGGATGCTGGGGCGCATTCAACACACTCCCGGCCTCGCCCAACTCCACCAGCCATCCCTGGAACAAAATACCGAGGCGGTCAGCCATGCTCGCCGCCGGCTGGAACCGGCTCACCAGCCAGATGAAAGCGATCCCGTCTTTGCGGCGCAAATCGGCCAAGAGCCGGAAGAAGCTTTCCACCGCGCCGGGCGGGAGCACGCGGGTCGGATCGTCGCCAATGATCAGCGCCGGGCGCAGAGTCAGGGCGCGGGCCAGGGCCACCCGCTGGCGCTGTCCTGCCGAAAGGGCGGTGAGCCGCCGGTCGAGCAGTAAACTGTTCAGCCCTACCCGCCTCAGAGCCTGCTTCACCGCAATCATTTGCTCTTCCGGGTTGCCGATCTGTTGAACGCGCAACGGCTCCAGCATCACTTCGCTGACCAAATTCTGAGGCGGCAGGGCCGTGCGCGGATCGCTGAAGAGAAACTGAAAGCGCCGCCTCAGCGGGCGCAGAGCGTTTTCATTTTTTCGCGCCAGGTCTTGGCCTTCAAAAATTACCTTCCCCGACGAGGGCCGGGTGAGCATTCCCAGCGAGCGGGCCAGCGTGGTCTTGCCCGACCCGGACTCTCCGGCAATGACCAGAATCTCACCCGCCTCCACCTCAAAGTTCACGTCAGACAGCACAGGCCTCCCGTGAGCCGCCGGTTTGAAGGGCAACCCGCCGCCCAAAGGAATCTCTTTTTTGAGATGCTCGACCTTTAGCAGAAGAGTCATGAGTTGGAGGTTAGAGGTTAGAGGTTGGAGATTAGAGATTAGAGATTAGAGATTAGAGATTAGAGATTAGAGATTAGAGATTGGAGATTGGAGATTGGGAGTTGGGATTTTGGGATTTTGGGATTTTGGATTTTGAGATTTGAGATTTGAGATTTTCCTTCAGGGTCTCGCGCCAAGTGTGACGGCAACATCCACTTGCTCGCCGTCCCGCAGAACAGTCAGCGTCACCGTTTGGCCGACGCTGGAGCTGACGACCAGGTAGCCCAGCAAATCCGAAAAGTCGTTCACCTCGCGCCCGTCAATGGCAATGATCAAATCGCCGCCGGAAAACAGCCCGTCAATATCCGTCAACTGCGTCCCGGCGTGCACGCCGGCCTGGTCTGCCGGGCCGCCGTCCACCACGCCGGTAACGTAAGCGCCGGTGGTGCGCGGCAAATTCAGCGCCTCGATTTCCTGCAGAGACAGGTCGTCAATGCTTGTCACCCCGAGATAAGGATAGACAAATTTGCCATCGGCAATCAGCGCCGGCACAATGCGCTTGACGATGTTCGACGGGATCGAGAAGCCGACGCCCGAGTTCACCCCGGTTTCCGACTCAATCGCCTTGTTCACGCCGATCACTTCACCCTGCAAGTTCAACAGCGGCCCGCCCGAATTGCCGGGGTTGATGGCGGCATCGGTCTGGATAATTTTGGGCGTGGAAAACGAGCCGCCGCCCGGCGCGCCCACTTCGGAGCCTAAGGTGCGCCCCAGCCCGCTGATGATGCCAATCGTCATCGTGCCATCCAGCCCGAAGGGGTTGCCGATGGCGATCACCCGCTCGCCCACTTGAATCAGATCGGAGTCGCCCAGCGGCACGGCGGTCAACTGGTCGGCGGGTACCTCCACTTCGATGACGGCCAAATCGGCGGTCGGGTCCCTCCCCAACAGCGTGCCGCGCACCTTCAAGCCGTTTGCAAAATCAACCTCCAATTCTGTCGCGCCTTCGACGACGTGGTTGTTGGTGACGATGTGGCCGTCGGCGTCAATTACAAACCCCGACCCTTGCGAGAAGCCCTCGCCTGAAAATGCCCGGATGGCGACCACTGCCGGATTCACCCGTTGATACAGTTCAATATACAACTGCTGTTCGGCCACCGGATCGACGATCACCGGCGCAATCGTCGGCGCAACAACGGGAACGAGCGTCGGCGCGTTGACCACCGGCGGAACCGCCGTCGGCAATGGCGGCGGGGTTGGCGCAAGGCTGAACACACTGCAAGCCAGCAGGGCTGGCGCGAGCAAGGCAACAATCAATCGCAATTTTAGTTTCATAAGTCAATACGTGAAAGGTCTCTCCGTGGTTACGAATCCTTCTTCCTGAGATCAGCTAACTTCTTGAACAACGTTTTTTCTTCGTCGCTCAACGTCTTTGGCACCTGCACCAGCAAGCGCACGTACAGATCGCCGCGCGTCTTTGGCTCGCGCAACATGGGCAAGCCCTTGCCGCGCAAGCGCATCGTCTGTCCGCTCGAACTCTCGGGCGGCACGGTCAGCAACACTTCATTGCCATCCAGCGTCGCCACTCGCGCCTGGCCGCCCAGCACCGCCGTATATAAATCTACCGCTACATCCGTTTGCAGGCCGGGGCCGTCCCCTCGCAGTTTGAACTGGGGGTGATCGATCAGCTTCACCACCAGGAACAAATCGCCGGGCGCGCCGTCGAGGCCGGGACTGCCCTCACCGGCCACTCGCACCTTCGTGCCCGTCTTCGCCCCCGGCGGAATCTTAACTTCCAACCGCCGCTGGCCTTTTTCCAGCGCGCGCCTGGCGCCATGCAATGACTCTTCAAGCGTGATCTCCACCGGATACTCTTCAGGTTGCCGCGCTTGTGCCGAGCGCCGCCCGGTGCCCCGGCTCTGCGGCGTCGTGCCCGACATGCCAAAGATCGTGTTGAAGAAATCCGAGAAGCCGCCGCTGCTGCCGAACAGGTCGGACAAGTCGCCGCGCTCCGCGTCAACTCGCGGGCCGCCACGCGCGCCAGCGCCTTGCGCCGCCCACCGGCTCCAGTCAAAGCCGCGCGGGTCGCCGCCATATTGCTGAAACTGGTGATACTGCGCCCCCAACTGCTCATACTTGGCGCGTTTGGCCGGGTCGCTCAGCACTTCGTTGGCTTCGTTAATCTCCTTGAACTTTTCCTCGGCTTTTTTATTGCCCGGGTTTTTGTCAGGGTGGTACTGCTTCGCCAGTTTGCGAAAGGCGGCCTTGATTTCATCCTCGCTTGCCGATTTGCTCACGCCAAGTATCTTGTAATAGTCTTTGTAGTCCATGCCGTTCTCTTTTCGTGGCGACGCCCACCAGGAGCTATGCTGCGTCCTGCAACTTCAAGGCCAATTCTAGGCTTGTGAAAGAGGAGAGTCAATGACGCCGTAATCGTCATGTTATACTCCTCTTGTGTTAATAGAAAATAAGCCTGCGACGCGCGTCGTCCGGCGCAATTTCCGACTGGGTGTCCTCATCGGATGAAGGATTCTCATTAATGGCGGAAGTGGCGCACCCCTGTCACCACCATCGCCATGTCCGCCGCATCGGCGACGGCCAGGGAGTCGGCGTCGCGCACCGAGCCGCCGGGGTGAACAACGGCGGTGACCCCGGCGCGAGCGGCCACTTCGACAGAATCGGGGAAGGGGAAGAAGGCGTCGGAGGCCATCACTGCCCCTCTGGCTTTGTCGCCCGCGCGCTCAACCGCGAGGCGCACACAGTCCACCCGGTTCGGTTGCCCGCCGCCGATGCCCACCGTCGCTTCCGCGCCGTTCCGGGCGCGCGCAAACACAATCGCATTCGACTTGACGTGCTGACACGCCTTCCAGGCAAAGCGCAGGGCCGTCCACTCGGCCCCGGTGGGCTGGCGTTTGCTGACCACTGTCCATTGACCACTCTCCACCGGGTCGCCCAAGTCCAAGTCTTGCTTGAGCAGGCCACGCGTGATCGAGCGCAGTTCGTATCGTGGCTCAATCGTGGTGTCCGGCATCTCAAGCAGGCGACACGCGGAGCGCTTCTTGTTGGCAAGCGCCGCTCGCGCTTCGTCGCTGAAGCCGGGGGCGGCGATGCACTCCACGAACAGGTCGCCCAGCGCCCCGGCGGTTGCCCCTTCGAAGGGGCGGTTGCCGGCAATCACGCCGCCGAAAGCGGAGACTTTGTCGCACTCGAACGCGGCCCGGTAAGCGTCCGCCAGGTGATCGGCTGAGGCGATGCCGCACGGCGAAAGATGCTTGACGATGCAGATCGTGGGTCGCTCGAAGCTCACCGCGCCGCGCCAGGCCGCGTCGAGGTCGAGCAAGTTGTTGTAGGAAAGTTCTTTGCCTTGCAAGACCTTGCCGCCAAGCGGGCCAGCGCCAGGTTCGTAGGAATACAGCGCCGCCGATTGATGCGGGTTCTCGCCGTAGCGAAGCGTTTGCACCGGGTAAGCCGTCACTTGTAGGGGCGCACCCGATTGCGACGCCCTGGGCGGGTAGCAATCGTGGCCGCCCGCCAGATAAGCCGAGATCGCCGCGTCGTAATGCGCCGTCAAGACGAAGCCCTTCACCGCCAGCCGCTTGCGCGCCTGGTCGGCGACGCCGCCGCTTCGCAGTTCGGCCAGCACCGAGTCGTAATCCGCCGGATCGCACACGAGCGTGACCCGTTGATGATTCTTGGCCGCGGCGCGAATGAGGGCTGCCCCGCCAATGTCAATGTTCTCAATCGCCTCCTCAAGCGTGACGTTTGGTTTGGCAATCGTCTGCTCGAACGGATAGAGGTTGACGGCGACAAGGTCAACGTAGTCGGCGTTGATGCGGGCCAGGTCGGCGCGGTCGGCGTCGGTGGCGCGGGCCAGCAGGCCGCCGTGAATGGCCGGGTGCAGAGTCTTGACTCGCCCGCCGAGAACTTCCGGCGAGCCGGTGTATTCGGCCACCTCGGCGACGGGGATTTGATTCTCGCGCAACAGCCTGGCCGTGCCGCCGGAGGCGATGAGCGTCCAGCCGAGGCTGTGCAGGCCGCGCGCAAACTCGACGAGGCCGGTTTTGTCGTGAACAGAGAGGATGGCTTTGGGCATGGGTGTTTCCTTGCCATTATACTGCCCCTGCTCTTTTCGTCACATTAGCGGCGATTCGCAATCCAAAATTTTCCGCCTTATTTACTCTAAAACCAACTCAGGTTATACTCTCCCCACTTGTTCACTTGTAGTTTAGGCCTTGCGCCCATTTTGGCCGTCCATCCCGGCCCGCGCGGCAGCGCCGGGGCAGGCAAGGGGCTAAGCTACGGATCTCGTGATCTGCTTTTAGCTGAAGAGGAGGTGAGTCTATAGAGAAAACGTCGAACCTCGTCGTGAACGCCGTTTCGAAAACCATATCACATCATACAACGTACAGGAGAGGAGAAGAAGAATGAAACACAAAGTTCATTTCGTTTTATCTGGCCTGATGGTGCTGGCCCTGGCGCTGGCCGCCTGTGGGGGAGGCCCCGCTCCCACCGTCGAAGTCACCCGGCTGGTTGAAGTGACCCGCGAAGTCCAGGTTGAGGTGGCGGGCACGCCTGAAGTCCAAATCCAGCAAGTGCCGGTCACATTTGCTGAAGCCGGCGACACGTTGAAGACCGTGACCGACCGCGGCAAAGTGCTGTGCGGCGGCAACGCCAACGTCCCCGGCTTCGGCTATCTCGATCCGGCCACTCAGCAATTTGCCGGTTTTGACATTGACTTCTGCAAGGCGATTGCGGCGGCCATCTTCGACGACCCCGACGCAATGGAAGTGATCGCCACCACCGGCACCACCCGCTTCCCGGCCCTGCAATCCGGCGAAGTGGATGTGCTGATCCGCAACACCACCTGGACGATCAGCCGCGACACCTCGCTCGGCCTCGACTTCGGCCCCACCACCTTTTACGATGGTCAGGGCATGATGGTGCGCAAGGACAGCGGCATCACCGGCCTGGAAGGGTTGGCCGGCGGCACGGTCTGCGTCCAGCAAGGCACGACGACCGAGAAGAATCTGGCCGACGTGATGCGGGCGTTGAGCATTGACTATGAGCCGCTGGTGCTGGCCGACGCCCCAGCCACCCGTGAGGCTTACGATGAGGGCCGCTGTGACGGTTTCACCACCGACAAATCGGGCCTGGTGAGCCAGCAGATTCTGCTGAAAGAACCCGGCGCGCACGCCATTCTCGACGTGACCATGTCCAAAGAGCCGCTTGGCCCGCTGGTGCGCCACGGCGACAACAATTGGGGTGACGTAGTGAGCTGGGTTGTCTATTGCACTATCCAGGCCGAAGAACTGGGCATCTCTTCAGAGAACGTGGACGACATGCTCGGCAGTGACGACCCGGTGGTGCTCAACACTCTGGGCGTGGAAGGCGACCTGGGCCTGGCCCTCGGTCTCAGCGCCGATTTCTGCGCGCGGGCGATTCGCCATGTGGGTAACTATGGCGAAATTTACAACCGCAACCTGGGGCCGGATACGCCCTTCAATTTGCCGCGGGGCGTGAATGAGCAGTGGACGAACGGCGGCCTGCTGTACGCGCCGCCCTTCCGCTAATCACTTGCCTGAAAAACCTGACAGGTCTTGCGAAGCAGACCTGTCAGGTTTTCGGAGAGGCAACGACCATGACCCTCAATCAAAGCGGCCGTTCCACAGTATCATCTGCTATCCCGTTTTGGCGCGACGCGCGCGTGCTGGGCGTGCTGGCGCAAATCGTATTTGTAATTGCTCTGGTCACCGCCCTCGGTTGGATTGGCAACAACGTAGCCGGGGGATTGGATGCGCTGGGCGGGGCGCAGTTTCTGTGCGACGACGGCACCTCCAGTTTCCGGTGTGCCTTCAACTTTATGTCCACCGCCGCCTCGTTCGACATTGGCGAGAAGCTGATTGATTACGAAACAACCGACAGCTACTGGCGGGCCTTGCAAGTGGGAGTGCTGAACACGATCAAGGTGGCCGTCGTCGGCATCCTCCTCGCCACCCTGCTTGGCACATTCACCGGCATCGCCGTCCTCTCGAACAACTGGCTGTTGAGCCGCATCGCCGCCGGTTACATTGACATCATCCGCAACACGCCGTTGCTGGTGCAACTTTTCTTTCTCTACTTTGCCGTCATCCTGCAACTGCCGCCGTTGAAAGAGAGCTTACAGCCCATCGCCGGCTTCTATCTCAATCAGCGCGGCATCGCCTTGCCCTGGCCGGTCTTCACCGCCTCGTTCCTGCCCTGGCTGGCCTTCATAATTTTGGGCCTCATCCAGTTTCAAGTGTTGTGGATCATCCTCGGCCAACGCGAACAGCAGACGGGCAAACCGGCCAACCGCTGGCAGTGGGCGACGCTGGCCGGGTTGGCGGTGATCCTGGCCGGCTGGTACCTGACCGTCAACTTCAATATCAATCAAGCCGCGTTGGTAAGCCGGGCCAGCCGGGTGGCGCAGGCTAAAAGCCCGTTCGCCGGGTTCGAGGCCCTGGTCGCCAAGCGCCTGTCTATTCCCAAGCTGACGGCGGATGAACTGGCAAAGGTGGATGAGGAAACGTTGGCGGCGGCGGCCCTGCAAGTGTGCGTCGTCAAGGAGTCGCCATCCGAGCCTAACTTCGCCTCACAGTTGAAGAGCCAGAACATTCCTTTCAAGATGAACCGCTTTGATCGTCCTGATCAGGCCGGCGCGGCCTATGGCGAGGAAACATGTGATGCCCTGATTGGCGACCAGGTGATCGTGACGGCAGAACGGGCGGCTCTGGAAAACCCCGACGGTCACTTGCTCGTCCCGATTCGAGAATATCCGATTGTCATCTCCACGCCGCAACTGGAGGGACTCAATCTTGTGGGCGGGACCAGGCTCACCCCGGAATTTGCCGCCATCCTGTTTGGCCTGGTCATTTACACCGCGGCCTTCATCGCTGAGATCGTGCGCTCCGGAATCCAGGCCGTGCCGCGCGGGCAAAGCGAAGCGGCCCGCGCCCTCGGCCTCACCGAGGGCCAACGATTGAGGCTGGTCGTCCTGCCGCAGGCTCTGCGAGTCATCATCCCTCCGCTCACCAGCCAGTACCTCAACCTGATGAAGAACTCCAGCCTTGCCATTGCCGTGGCCTTCCCCGACTTGGTGGCCGTCACCAACACCGTCCTTAACCAGTCGGGCCGGGCGGTGCAGGTGGTGGCTCTGGTCATGCTTAGTTACCTTTCCGTCAGTCTGGCGATCTCGGCGTTGTTGAATTGGTACAACCGCCGGGTGGCGCTGGTGGAGCGCTAACCGATGGCAACCCTAACCCAAACCCTCCGTCTTTCTGGCGATCTCACCGCCGAGGCCGTCAACTGGGTGCGAGAAAACATATTCGGTTCGGTTTATGCTTTGCTGTTCAATGTAGTGCTGGCCGGGATGGCCGTCGTCGTCTTTCGCAGCCAATTCAACGCCTCGCCGGCTCTGGCTGGAACGATCGGCGCGGCGTGGCTGATCGGGTTGATCTGGGTGATCGTCAGCGCCCTGACCCGCCGTTTCAACATGGTGAGCCACTGGCTGAAAGACCGGTTATACAACTCGGCGGCCAGTACATTGGTGACGCTGATGATCATGCTCCTGTTGAGTGGGGCGGCCCGGGCGGCGGCAGGTTGGGCCTTCGTCAACGCCAGCTTTTCGGTAGACCCGGCCCTGGTGGCGGCCAGCGAACACACCGGCGCGACCTGGGGAATTATCGTTGCCAACTTCAAGCTGTTCATGGTCGGCCAATTCGAAAATGATCAGTTGTGGCGGGTGTGGGCAGGCGTCGCTTTATTGGCCGTGCTGGCCGTCATCAGCTTTCCGGTCTACGGGCCATTCCGCGATCAGCTCAAAACCGTTCGACGCATCGTCACCTGGGCCTGGTTGCTTTCGCCGCCCATTTTGTGGGGCCTGTTGCGTGGTTTCGGCGAAGGCGGCCCCTTGCCGCTGATCGAAACTCGCACCTGGGGCGGACTGCTCCTCACCCTGATCATCTCTGTTTTTGCCATCGTGGTCTCGTTCCCGCTCGGCGTCCTGCTGGCGCTGGGACGGCGCAGCACCTTTCAGGGCGTGCCGGCGTGGCTCACCTACGGCGTGATCGGCGCAGTCACGGTCTGGGGGTTTGCCAGGTACACCCTGCCTAATCTTTCACTGGCGCGAACACCACTGGAATATGTGTTGATCTCCTGGCCGCTGTTCCTGCTCGCCGCCGGGATCGCCTTGCAACGCGCCTTCAAAGGCAACGTGGTGGCCGCCTTCTGCACGATCTACATTGAGTTTGTCCGGGGCGTGCCGCTGATTACGGTGTTGTTCATGGCTCAACTGATGTTGCCGCTCTTTCTCCCGTCCGACATCATCATCGAGAACGCTTTCCGGGCGATGTGGGGCTTCATGTTCTTCAGCGCGGCTTATTTGGCCGAGAACGTGCGCGGCGGCTTACAGTCCATCTCCAGAGGCCAGTACGAGGCGGCGCAGGCGCTAGGCCTGAACACCTTCCAGCAGTTGTGGTTCATCATCCTGCCGCAAGCCCTGCGCGTGGTCATCCCGCCCATCGTCGGCCAGTTCATCGGCCTGTTCAAGGACACCTCCCTCGTCGCCATCGTCGGCCTGTTCGATCTGTTGAACATCGCCAACGCCGCCGTCGCCCAGCCCGACTGGCTCGGCCTGCGCCGGGAAGCGTACGTCTTCATTTCGTTGATTTACTACGTCGGCTGTTTTGTGATGGCGACGGCCAGCAATTGGCTGGAGAAGCGCCTGCGCGTTGGACAACATTAGCAAATGGCTGATAGCAGATAGCAGATGGCGTATAGCTTATAGCCATCTGCCATAAGCTATACGCAAATTACGGTAACTACTCAGGCTTGCGTTTGCGTAGGCGCCATTTTTATCCGCAGATTACACAGATTTTCGCAGATTTGTTTTAGTAATCTGTGATAATCTGCGGAAATCTGTGGATGAAGAATCGGCCTGAGCAGTTACAAATTACGAGGAATAGCAATGACCACACCCACTACTTCCGCCGACGACATCATCACCTGCCGGGACGTGCACAAATGGTTTGACAGCTTCGAGGCCCTCAAAGGCATCAGCCTGATGGTGAAAACCGGGGAAGTGGTAGTCGTCATCGGCCCGTCCGGGTCGGGCAAGTCCACGTTCATTCGCACCCTCAACCGGCTCGAACATCATCAGCAAGGCCAGATCATCGTGGATGGCATTGAACTGACTCACGACATCCGCAACATCCAGGAAATCCGGAAAGAGGTAGGGATGGTGTTCCAATCCTTCAACCTCTTCCCGCATTTGACGGTGATGGAAAACGTCATGCTGGCCCCGATCAACGTCCGCCGCTGGCCGCGCGAAAAGGCCGAGGAGATCGCCGGGCAGTGGCTCAAGCGGGTCGGCATCCCCGAACAGGCCCACAAATATCCGGGCCAACTCTCCGGCGGCCAGCAACAACGAGTGGCGATTGCCCGGGCCCTGGCCATGCAGCCCAAGATCATGCTCTTCGACGAGCCGACCTCGGCCCTCGACCCGGAGATGATCAAAGAAGTGCTGGACGTGATGCGCGACCTGGCCCGGAGCGGTTACACCATCATCGCCGTCACCCACGAAATGGGCTTCGCCCGCGAAGTCGCCGACCGGGTCATCTTTTTCGACCAGGGGCAAATTGTGGAACAAGGCCCGCCGTCCGAATTCTTCAACAATCCAAGCCACGAGCGCACCCGCCTCTTCCTCTCGCAAATTTTGCACCACTGAAGCGGCAAATAGCCGATGGCTGATGGCCGATAGCTGATAGCATTGCCAACCGAATCGGCTATCTGCTACGCGAAGCGGCCATCTGCTATCCGCCATCCGCCAACCCATGAGCCGCTGGATCAGCCTGTACTGGGCCTGGCTCCTGCCACTGCTGGCAACGGTAGGGATACTGATCCGCCTCCGCGCCCTGCGCCTGGCCCGCCGCCGCGAACTGATCACCCGGCAAGGGTGGCGATGGATGCTGACCGCCCTCGCCGCCGCCCAACTCCTCATCTGGCTGGCGCAACTGGCCGTCGTCTATCACACTAACCTGTGGCTGCCCGGCATCGGCCTGGTCCTCATCGGCCTCATGCTCTTCGCCCTGCGCGCCGCCCGCCCCGGCGTTCATCCCGGTTTGCACGGCTTTCAACGTTCGCTTCCGCGAGACGGGCTGGACTTGATCGAGCGCGAGCAATATCCTCGCCGGGGCATGCCCCGAAGCGCCGCGCCCTGGCTTCCGCTCCTGCCCGCTCTCGGCCTGCTTCTTTACATTGCCTCGGTTCACCCCGAACGTTGGCTGGAACTTGCTTCGCTGGCCCTCGCCTTGCTCACCCCACTCCTGCTAATTCCATATCGGCGATACTGGCTGTCGCCTCTGCTCCTCGTCCTGCCGATCACCCTCCTGCTGGTCCGGGCGGCCTCCCTGAACTCGGCCCTCCCGCCCGGCTCGTGGGCCACGCCCATCACCGGCGCGCCCTGCAAAGGCCAACTCCGGGTCGCCGAACACCATGCCTGGTGCGTCAATTCGCTCACCGGGGCCGTGTATCAATTCGATCTCCGCACCGGCGTCGTCACTTTGCAGACACACATCTTCGAGGCCGTGCGCGTCTTCGCCGCCAACGACGAACGCAGTTGGATTCAACAGTACCCGGCCCGGGGATTGATCGGGGTGGACGCCGCCTCGGCGGCGGCGACCGCCGTTCACGCCCGCAACACCTACACCGGGGCCGCCGACTTTGAGAATCGCCTGTGGGCGATTGACGTCGGCAGTGAATTACTTGTTTACGCCAACGGGCAAGTAATCCCGTTGCGCTCTCGAGACGGGTTGTTGAACAACACCGCCTCCACGGTCAAAGTAAGCCCCGGCGGCGACGTGTGGGTCGGCTCCATCGGCGGAGTCAGTTGGCTGCCGGCAGGCGAGACAAGGTGGCGAACGTTAGACGCGCAAGCCGGCCTGCCGGGCGCAGTGCGCAACCTGGCATTTGCGCCCGACGCCAGCGGAACCGTGTGGTTGCTCTGGCAGACGCGCGGCGGCGGTTCGTGGGGCGTCATTGCCCTCACTGCCGACGGCACTCTGCGCGACAAGGTTGACCTCGGCGCTCACACCGGCCTCGAAGCCCCGCTCCCCGAAGACGCGCTGGCAGTGGACGGACGGGGGCGCGTGTGGTTCGCCTCTCAATCCATCTTGCGGCGCGAGAAGTTTTTGGGCATCCTGACTATCCAGGATGAGCCGACATTAGACCTTTATTCGCTGGGGACATTTTCAATGCGCGGGCCTTACGCGTACGGCAGAGGCCTGTGGGAGGATTCATTCGGGGTGGCCGCCGATGGTTCGGGCGGCATCATTTTGTTCAACGGCGACAGCGCGCCGTGGCGGCGGTGGAGGCCGTGAGAGTTAGACGCCGAACTGCGGCGGGAGTTAGAGTTCCCATACATCTCCCGCCTCCCCTCCCTTAAACCCTTGCCCCTCCAGCCAGACCCGCTCCGGGCCGTGACGGTGAAGCGGGTTGCTATGATTCAAATGAATGAAGCGAACGTCTGTCGAAACGCCTGCCAGCCGGGCAACGGTGTCGGTCACTTGTGGGTGGCCGATTTTTGATAAGTCACGCCCTGGCAGTTCATCGGCGCTGAAAAACGAGCCGTCGAGCAAAGCCACGTCCACGCCCGACACGGCATCTCGCACCGGGCGCTCCCACCGATCCCAACCATCAATATCGGGCAAGTAAAGCAGTTGACGAGTCGGGCCGCGCGCGACGAAGGCCACCGTGTCACTCCACTCATCACGGTGAGGCACACGAAGCGGCATTACCGCCAGAGTTGGCGTGAGGGGAAGCCATTCGTCCAGGGCAAGTTCGCGGAGCGCAATGTTGTTTTGCTCAACCAACTGCCGCCACGGAGCATGAGCGCGCAAGAATTCGTTCAGCCGTCGCGTGCCGTAGAGCGGAACCGCGCGCGCCGCCATCGCTTCGTAGCCAAGATGGATAAGGCCGGTGTAGTGGCCGATGTGAGCGTGGGTGATCAGAATCCCGCCAAACCGGGCCGGGGCGGCCAAGCCTTGCATTCGATGAAACTGCTCACGAAAGTCCGGCGTGGCGTCAATCAGAAACCATTCTTTGGCCTCTGTGTCCAGAAGGCCAAGCGCGCTCACCCATTTGCGCCGGCCGGCGTCGGCCCAGGCCGCCCGGCAGTTCTCACAGCCGCAACCGGCCTGCGGCACACCTGCATCTTGCGCGTTGCCGAGAAGAATGGCCTGGATCATGTGCCTCTCAAATCGCTGTCGGTCACTTCCTGGCCGTCGTAGATGGCCGGGTAACGGAAGCGCACCCAGCCATCCGCCGAGTCTTCCACCGGGCCGGTGAAGATTTCACCTACTTACGCTGTTCGAGCCAGGCGCGAATATGCTCGATATGCTCGGCTTCGTGAGCGAAGCTGTCTTCGGCGATCCATTTCCACAGCGGCTCGCCCTTGAGCCAGGGGTATTTCGACTCGGCCAGTTCTTTGTCGGTGAGCGACTCGACCTGGCGGATGGTCTGCTTGCGCACGCCGTGAAAGTCGGCCAGGGCGCGGTCGAGCGGGCGGTTCTTGTATTCGGCGTACCACTTGGCGTTGAGTTCGTCGGTGTCCCCGGCGAGGCCCTGGACGTTCGTGGGGCGTTTGCCCTGCCGGGTGAAGGCGATAAGTGTTACCAGTTCAGATTCCCAGACGGTGAGGTGCGAGAGCAAGTCTTTGACCGTCCACTCGCCCATCACCGGCTCGTTGGTCAATACGTCGTCAGGCAAACCGGCGATGGCTTGCAGGAGCTTCTCGCGCTCGTCTTTGAGCGCGGCCAGAATTTCGGCTTTGTTCATAAGCGGAATTTTAGCAGATGTGACAGGTACTCTAAGTTTATCTATGGCTGGAATTCAAAGGATGTGATGCTTCGCCCCCATTCGCCGCCTTCAGAGACGTACACGGTGAGGGTGATGGTCTGCGAACTGTTGACAGACGGCAAGGGCAATGGCACGCGAGTCTGGCCCGAAGCATCGGTGATTGGAAATACAATCAACTGATCGCCGTCCGGGGCGTGGTAAATTGCCTGCACGTTCGCCCCGGTCACCGGCTGGCCCGAAGTGTCGCTGACCACGACGTTGGCGGCCTGGGAATAATTGGCCGAGACAACCGGAAAGTCCACCCATAAACTTGTGTTCAGGGTGGGCGGGGAGGTGGGTGTGGGTAGGGGGGTGTTCTGGTGCGGCTTACAAGCGACGGCAAACAACCCCACTGCAACAAGGAGACGATAAAGACGGCAAAACAAAGAAAATCGCTCCGGGCCCCGTGACCGCTGAGCCAGAAATATGCTCAGAGTTTGAGTTTTTCGTTTCCGGGGTTGTGAGTATACTAGAATATTCAAGCGCGTGCCTGAAGAAAGCCTAAAGGATTCTATGACCTTAAACCCCATTGTAGACAATTTGACGCGCCGGACGATCCTGGTGGTGGGCGATGTGTTTTTGGACGATTATTTGATTGGCCGGGCCGAGCGCCTCTCGCGGGAAGCGCCGGTCCCGGTGTTGGACTTCCGCGCCCGGCGGCAGGTTCCGGGAGGCGGGGCCAACCCGGCCATGAACCTGGCCGCGCTGGGGGCGACCGTTTGCCAGATTGGGGTGGTGGGCGACGACGCCGAAGGCGAAGCTCTGCGCGACTTGCTCACCTCAGCGGGCGTGGACGCCAGCGGCCTAATTACCGACGACGCCCGCCCCACCACCACCAAGCTCCGGGTGATGGCCGAGGGCGAACTGCGTTTCCCGCAACAACTGGCGCGAATTGACCGCCAGAGCCGCGAACCACTAACAGAATCTCTCCAGGCGCGAGTGGTAGCCGAATTGCAGAGGTTAGCCGCCACGCCCGACACCGCCGCCGTTCTTTTTTCCGACTATCGCGCCGGGTTGATCACGCCCGGCCTGGTTGACGCGGCGCGGGCGGTTGCCGGCCAGCGCGGCCTCCTCCTGGCCGCCGACACGCAAGGCAGTCTCGACAAGTATCAGGGCTTTGGCCTAGTCAAATGCAACCGGGCCGAGGCCGAAGCCTACTTTGGCAAGCCGCTCGTGACTGAGCCTGATTTTGAGAGCGCGCTGGCTGAACTCAACGAAACGCTGAACGTGGAGGTAATGCTGATCACACGCGGCGCGCAAGGCATCTCGGTCGGAGTCAAAGGACGTGGACACACTCGCCTCCCGGCGACCAATATCTCGGAAGTGTACGACGTGACCGGCGCCGGGGACACCGCCATTGCCGTGGCCACCCTGGCCCGCGCCAGCGGCGCTGACCCCCTCGAAGCCGCCCAACTCGCCAACGTTGCCGCCGGCTTGGTGGTGCGGCGGTGGGGGAATGCGGTGGTGATGAGGGAAGAGTTGAAAGCGACGCTTATCAAACAGGCATTTTGAACGCTTTTGGAAACGGATAGGTTTTGGACAAAGAGTGATAAACTTAAGTGTAAAGGAGTGAAGGCCATGACGGTTCAACTTTTAGACTCACTGATCAGGCAGATAGACCTGCTTACGCCGGACGAGCAGTTGCGGCTGGTGAGCTATGTTATCGAGAAAACACGTAAGAAGATGCCGTCTGTCAAACCGCGCCGAAAGTGGAAAGATGTTTGCGGCCTCTTGCCCTACCCGGCTCTAGGTGAAGACGCCCAAGCTTATATTTCTCGCACGCGGCGCGAAGGCGACGCCCATCGCGAAGGGCAGTTGAGGCGTACCTTATGAAAATGTCCGAGCGTTTGAGGACAGTGACACGGATCTTTCTGGATACTGCTCCGGTGATCTATTTCGTGGAGAAGAACCCTCGCTACGTGGATGTGGCGAGGGTCGTTTTCGATCTAATTGACAGCGGAGCACTCAAGGCTGTCACGTCGCCGGTAACACTGGCCGAATGCCTGATTCTGCCTTATCGCACCCGGCAAGCCGAGGTTGCAGAAGCTTTTACGGAACTGCTAGTGAATGACGAACAAGTCAACTTCATGTTGATTGATGATCAGACGGCTAACAAAGCGGCGGAACTGCGAGTCCGTTACAACTTGACACTGCCCGATTCGTTTCAACTTGCGGTCGCCAGTCTGGCAGGATGCGACGCGTTTTTTACCAATGACATTGCGCTGAAGCGCGTATCTGAAATCAATGTGATTGCGCTGGATGATGTGGAAGCTGAGGTGTCTTAAGCCTAACGGCTTTCAGATAAGACCCGCAACGGTGCTGGACTTGATACGACGCAAGGCGGTAAGACGATATGAAAAGCGAGAGTGGGGCTGTGATTTACACAGCCCCACTCTCGCTTTATCGTCTGTGCCCCCACGGAGATTCGAACTCCGGTTTTGGCCTTGAAAGGGCCGCGTCCTGGTCCACTAGACGATGGGGGCCCCTACGGGCGCGAGCGAGATTGTATCATGCGGCTCGTGGAAGGGTCAAGGGATTGAGGGTTGGAGGTTAGAGATTAGAGATTGGACGCTTCGCGTAGAGACTTGATTTCGGCGGCGATGGCTTTGACCAGCGCTTCGTCGTCAACATGCTTGCCGGAGGGGTGAGGGACGCCGCAATATTTGCAAAACTCGTCGGCGTCGGTGTCGCGGGCGAATCCCCACTGGCGGCGGATCTCGATCAGCTTTTGCACCTGTTCGGGCGGCAAGGGCTTTGCGCCGCCCAATGTTTGGGCCAGGGCCACGATCTTGGCCGTGTGCTCCAGCGACTCCAGCTTGAGGTAGGCATCCCACAGAGTCGGGCCAACGGTGAGACTGCCGTGATAGGCCAGCACAATCGCATCGTGCGTCTTCACCAGTTCGGAGATGGCGCGCTGGTTTTCGGCGGAGGACGGGGTGGCGTAAGGTGTGGTTGGGATCGCGCCGAAGAGGACGACGGATTCGGGGATGATGCAGTCCGTCAAGGGGATGCCGGCGATGCTCAGGGCCACCGAGGTGATCGGGTGGGCGTGGATCACGCCGTTCACGTCCGGGCGCTGGCGGTAGGCCTCCAGGTGCATCAGCAGTTCGGAGGTCGGTTTGAGACCGGGTAGGGCGGGCGGGACGAGCTTGCCGTCCATGTCCACCACTATCAACTGCTCGGGCGAGAGGAAGCCTTTGGCCAGGCCGGAGGGCGTGGCCAGAATCCGGTCGGGGCCAAGGCGGGCGGACAAGTTGCCCGAGGCCCCGTCCACGAATTCAAATTGGTGCATCAATCGCCCGATGCGGACGATTTCGGCGCGGAGATCGGTTTCGTTGGTCAAGACAATTCAGCTTCAAGCTTGAGGATGGGAAGCATGTGCTCGTTGTTGTTGGCGTCGTGGGCGCGGATGTCCTCGCCTTCGCGTTGGCCGAATGAGTAGTACTGGTGGGCGCGCTCGTCGAAACGCCTGACGGCGAGGCGGATGATCTCTTCGGCCCGGTCGGCGGCGCAAATGACCACAAACGTGTCGTCGCCAGATTGGCCGAGGAAGTCGTCGAACTGATCGAGGTCGTTGAGGACGGCATTGAGCAGAAGGGCGGTGGCCCGGATGACGTCGGTGGCGGCGAGTGAGCTGTACAAATCGCGGAACGGCTCCAGGTTGCGCAAGCGGAAGGTGATCGTCTTGCGGTCGGAGGCGTTGGCGGTGCGCGCGGCCTCTTGTCGCACTGCTTCGAGAGCGGGCAGGCCGGTGCGCGGGTCGGTGAGGCTGTTGCGGGCCGAGCGGCTGATGGCGTTCTGCACGCGCAGGAAAAGTTCTTCGAGGTCGAACGGTTTGGCAATGAAGTCGTCCGCGCCCAGACTCAGCCCTTCCATTTTGTCGGCTTTGCGGTCGCGCTTGGTGGCAAAGATAATGGGCAGATGCCGGGCGCGGGCCGTCTGTCGCAGTTGGCGGCAGACGGTGAACCCGTCAATGTCGGGCAGGCCCACGTCGAGCAGGACCAGGCTGGGCAGGTCGGTGCGGCAGGTGCGGATGGCGGTCTCCCCGTCGTAGGCGACCAGCACTTCGTAGCCGTGCGACGAGAAAAAGAAGTTGAGCATTTCGGCTACTTCAACGTTATCTTCGACGATCAAAATCCGGGGTTTAGTCATAGTTTTTGCAGGAGCGCGCCGAGGGCGGCGACGTAAGGCGAGTTGGGGTGGGTGAACACCAGCGGCGCGCCTTGAAAGAGGGCAATGGTGTGCGCGTGCTCGTAAGGCAAGGTTGCGTCAATGGATCGGTTGAGCGCTTTTTCGATGCGGTCGGCCAGTAACATCGGGTCGGCGGGGGTGGGATGGTTGAGCACGACGTGCCAGTTCTGTGGCGGCACTCCCTGCGGTCGCAGGGCGACGAGCGTGGCCAGCGAAGCGTTGGTGGTTTGCACCGAGGCGACTTCGGGCGCAAGCGGCAGGATGATAGAGGAGGCCTGGGCCAGCGCGGCGCGAGTGGCGGCGTCGGGCACCGGGGCGCAATCCACAATTACATCGGCGAAAACGTCGAGCAGAATTTTTGTGGTCTTGCTGAAAATGTCGGGCGCGATGCTGTCGGTGATGTGGCCTTCGGGTGAAGCCAGCAGGTGCAGACCCGATTTGTGTTTGAGCAGGAGCGGGCCAATCGTCGGCAAGGCTGGATCGGCAGGCAGGTCGGCCCACGAGGGTTTGGGACGCAGGCGGAGCATGAGCGCGGCGTGGCTGGAGGTGGGCGAGAGATCGATCAGGCAGACGCGGCGGCCGGCGATGGTGAGAGCGGCGGCCATGTTGACGGCCAGGGTGGTAGCGCCGACTCCACCCCGCCAGCCGACGATGCAAATCAGCCGCCCGGTGTGCGGGGGCGGCGGGGTGGCGGCGGTCGTGGCCGCCGATTCGGCCCCAGGTTTGGCGGCGGTGGAACCGGTGATAAGCAATTCGGCGATTTTGGCTTCGAGGACTTCGATGGCGACCGGTTTGGAGAAGTAGGCGTCGGCCCCGGCGATCAGGGCCGATTTCTGGTCAATGGGTTGGGCGCGCGCCGTCAAAATGATGAGCGGGGTGTTCTGGGTGCGCGGGCTGGCGCGCAAGTGGCGGGCCACTTCGTAGCCGTTCATGTCGGGCATCATTACGTCGAGCAGAATGACGTCAAACGGTTGTTTTTCTGCCAGGTCCAGCCCGGCCTGTCCGTTCCCGGCCAGGACGATATCGTGCCCGCCGCGCTTGAGCAAAATTTGCATCATGGTGCGCAGGCCCTCGTCGTCGTCAATCAGCAGAAGTCGGGCCATTCACATATTCTCCCCGCAGAACAAATCCACTCTCAGGCGGTTGATGAGTATCGCTTCGCTTGAGAACTGAAGTTGCGGCTGTGAGCACAGGCTGGCGGTAGCGTTGTAGATGGGGAAGAAGCGCGGCGTGCCGTCGAGCAGAACCGATTCCGGGTCAAGCTTGCCCGTTTGTTCCAGGACGCCGCGCATTTCGAAGGCGCGGGTGACGATCAGCACGTTGTGATGGGCGATGCGAGTGATGCCGGGGCGGGTGGTGGTGGCCGCCACGTTGCGTTTGGCCAGGGCGATAAATTCAAGTGACGATTTGGCAAAGCGGATGGCGGCGTAGTGGGCCACAATCGTGCCCGGCTCCTGGATGCGCGACAGGTAGGCGTTTTCGATGGTGGCAAACGAGCGGGTGGTGTCGTTGAGCAGGCCGGTCAGGCCGGAGATGCCCACGCCGAGCGTGCCGGTGATGCGGAAAGTCTTGGTGAAAAAGTCGCCGTTGACTTGTTGGACAATACGAGAACGCTCTGCTGTCATTTCAGCTCCATTGAGTTGTAGCTGATTGTAGAATGAGTGGGCGGAAAAGACAAATGGGGAAAAAGGCCTCACCCCCTCCCCCTCTCCTGAACGGTGAAACTCCGTTCAGGAGAGGGGGAGGGGTGGCCGAAGGCCGGGGAGGGGGTGAGGTCGGTCACTCAATCATTGTCGAATCCACAATCCCCACAATCACCGAAATCACGCAGGCGTCGGGGTTGTTCAGCGCCTGGCGCGCGCCGTTGCCTTCGCGGTTGACCAGCACCGTGTCGCCGATCCCGGCCTGGGTGTTGTCCAGCGCCAGGAAGTCGCCGTCTTCCGGCTGGCCGGGCAGGGCCAGCGGCTGGACGACGAGCAGACGCCGGTTCTTATAGTGCGGATGGCTGATGGTGGTGACGACGGTGCCGATGACTTTGCCTATAACCATTATTTTGGTACACGGATTTTCACAGATGAACACGGATTAATAAAACAAATCCGTGTTCATCTGCGTGCATCCGTGTACTTTTATCCTTTGTATCTCGCCTCTTCTTCGTTCCGGACGCCTTGCGCCTCGGGCCGCCAGCGGAATTTGTGCGAGTAGGCGTTGACCTTGCCTTCGACGGCGTCGGCGATAATGGGGCCGAGCATGGGCGCGAACTTGAGGCCGTGTCCACTGCCGCCGGTCGCAACGACCAGGCCTTCACGGGCCGGGTCGGGCGCGATCCAGAAATGGCCGTCCCACGTGTCGCAGTAGAGGCAAACGCGGGTGTAGATCATCGGCGCATCCACCAGCGCCGGGAAGGTGTAACGGAGGAACTCGCGCAGTTTGTCGGTCTCTTCTTGAGTCACAACGCGCTCCGGCGATTCGGGGTGCATTTGCCGCCCGAGGCCGTGGTTGGCAATCTTCACCACACCTTGCTCCGGGTGAAGCGGGAAGCCGTAGTAGCCGGTGACGGTGATGTCGGCCCCGAAGCCGACAAAACGGGGCGGGGTAAAAGGATCGGGGTCGGCAGGTTTGAGCCAAAAGACGGGCATCCCGTTGGATCGAAAGTAGGGCGCCATCCAGGGCATGATATGAGGCGTCCACGATCCGGCGGCGACTACCACCGTGTCGGCCTCAAACCGCGAACCATCTTTGGCGATCACGCCGCCCACACGCGATCCGTTTTCGATGAAACGATCAAACGTTTGGCCCTCGTACAGTTCGACGCCCAGCTTTTGGGCGCGCGCGACGAGGGCGGAGACGACCTTGCCGCTTTGCACGTAGCCGCCTACCGGATTGTAATAGCCGTCAACATAGTAATCGGCGTTCCAGGCCGGGAAGCGGCGGCGGAATTCGCCGGGGTTGAGCCGCACCGGGTTGAAGCCGTGCGCCAGGGCGCGGCGATAGCTCTCGTATTCAAACGGGCGGGACTCCAACGGCTCGTGAATCGCAAACATGACACCCGGCTCGTGATAGAGCGTCGCGCCATAATCCTGATTCCACTGCCGCCAGATCGGGAATGACTCGAGGACCAACTTTGTGTAGTCGTCGTCCGAGCCGTAGTCCATGCGCACGGCTTTGCTGATGTCGGTGGAGGCCGCCAGCGGGTGGGGCAGGGGGCCGGGGTCGAGCAACTGCACCCGGTGGCCGCGCCGGCGCAATTCAATCGCGGCGGTCACGCCGAAGATGCCGGCGCCGACGACGAGGGTTGAGGATCGCGTCATCATCGTCTTTTCACCACCCACAACTCAAACTTCTCCCCCTCGAACCCTTTCAACTCTGCTTCAAACGGCTCGGCGTGTAGATTGCCGCCGGCGATCCAGGCGGTCACTTCCGGGTCGGCGTAAACGGCGGCCGAGATGACGACGCCCTCACGGTTGCCGGATAGTCCTTCCAGCCGAGCGGCGATGTTGACGGTGGAGCCAAAGTAGTCGAGCCGATCGTTGAGGGTGACGGCGACGCACGAGCCAGTATGAATCCCGGCCTTGAGTTGCAGGGCGCGCAAGCGGCCGCCGGGGAGGGGGGCGGCCAGGGTTTGCTGGGCGCTGATGACGGCCCGCAGGGCCGCCACCGGGCGGCGAAAGGCGGCCATCACCGAATCGCCAATCGTTTTGACGATGGCTCCATCTTCGGCGGCGATGGCCTGTTTCAGAATGTCGAAGTGATCCATCACCCGGCCAAAGGCCACCGCGTCGCCGTCTTCGCGATAGAGGCGGGTGGAGCCGCGCAAATCGGTGAACAACACCGTCAGACCGCCGACAGAGATTTTCTCGCCAGGGCGCAGGGCCTCGTTGGCGAACAAATCGCGGAACACTTGCAGGGTCGTCACCTCGGCGGCGGTGACGGCCTGATCGTTCCAGGCCATGCGTTCGAGAATGAGGAGTTGCTCCCGGCCCGTCCTGTTTTCGAGATGCAGGGTTGGGGTGAGCGAAAGGCGCAGTTCGTCGCCCGGCCAACCGGCATCGTCCGCCTGAAGTGTGGCCGTCGTTGCGCCGTCGTCGTCGGCGGCGAGCGCCTGGCCGCCGCGCAGTTCGAGGGCGCGCAGGCGGTAGCGCCCCTCGTCGAGCGGCAGAGTCAACTGGCGATGCTCGCCGGGCGGCAGAAGTTGTTGGGCCACAATGTGAGGCGTAATCTGCGGCCCGCCCACGCAAAACTGGAAAGGCGCGCAAGGCCGCACCGCCGGGTTGGGGCGAAAGGTCAACTCCACCGAGCGGTCGAAGTTAGCGGTGAAGTCAATGTTGCAACTGTCGCAATGCACTTGCGGCGAGAGTCCGCCAAGCGAGCCATTGCTATCTTTCGGCCCCCGGCACAACGGGCAGAGCAGGTCCCACTGAAAATCCAACAGCCCGGCCCGCACCGCCTGCAGGCAGGTGGTGAGCACCTCGCGCCGGGGCTTCTCCCAGAAGTCGGCCAGAGCGTAGGGCCGGATGCGGAAGAGGGCCATGTCGTCGGCCTGCTCGATCAGTTCAACCAGCAGGTTGACAATGTCCGCCCGGGAGCGGGCGCTGATGATAACTTCGCGCAGTTTGGCGAGTCGCTCGCGCCCGCCGGGAGCAAACTGGACGCGGCTGGCCGGAAGCTCAATGGCTGACGGTTTGGCTTTGGCGGCTTCCCGGTCGTACTGGCGGAAAGCTCTGTCGAAGCCGTAATAACTCAGCACGCCGACCTGGGCCGGGATGGCGATGAGGCCCAGCAGGTTTCCGGATCGCGCCCACACGTCGTAAGTGAGCCACGTGCCGCCGCCGGGTTGCGGCGTCATCTCGGCCAGAACCCGCATCTCGGCCACCGGCCCGCGCAGGTAGCGGCGGTTGACGCCGAAGCGATAAGGCCGCACCCACTCGAACGGCTCTTCGTCCCACTCGATGGGGACGCCGAAACGGGTGAGGCGCAAACGGCGGCGGGCGTTCGCCGGCGGCCTGCCAGGATCGCCGCGCTCGACGGCTGGCACGCCGGTGTCACGGTTGAAGCGGTCGGTGTCGGAGACGAACGGCCACAAGGCTTCGGGGCTGGATTGAAGCCGCCATTCCCAGTGGTAGTGGAATTCCTGGTATGTCATGGCTGGCAGAAAGTATACAGGTATACCAGTACACAGGTAGGCAGGGCATGAACACCTGTTTACCTGCGTACTTGTCTACTTGTTTACCTGTCTACTACGTATACTTACTCCTGCCCGTTTTGAATTCAAAATCGAAGCCGTCCTTACGGACTTCTAATTCATCTACCACGCCGACAACTGCCAGGTCAATCGGAACAAATTTGACGCCGTGCATGGCGAGCGAGGCCTCGCGGGCGCGGACCATCACCACCAGGTCGCCCGGCCCGGCGTGGACGACGTCGGCGGCCACTTGCACCCGGCCCAGGGGTTCGAGTTTTTTGTTGAGAGGCTGAACGGTGAGCAGTTTCACGCCGTCGAGGTCTTGATACTTGATGGTGCAGACGGCGGAACCGAGGATGCGGCCTAAGAGCATATTGCAGATGGCAGATAGCGGATGGCAGATAGCAGATGGCAAGCTCACAAACAGCTATACGCTATCAGCCATCCGCTATCTGCTACTTGACTTGCGCGACCACGCGGGTGATGACGGCGTCGAGCAAGGCCGGGTCAACGCCATTGCCCAGCCGGGCGATGACGGCGGCTTTGACTTTGGCGACGACTTCATCTTTGGAGGTGGGCGCTGAACCGGGGCGAGCGGGAGAGGCCGTGGCCCCGGCGCCTCGCACCAGCTTGAGGCCCAGGTTGAGCGCTTTCTCGCGGGCCAGGTCGGTCAGCACCACCTCGTCGTTCACATCCAGAGCCGTCACCCCGCGAGCGGCCAGGTCTTGAATATCACGTTCGGTGTAAAAAGTTTTAGGCATAGCATTCCTCGCCAATAACCAATAACGAATAACCGGTGATCAGTTATTTGTTACTGGTTATTTCCCCGGCGTTCCTTCCAATTCCTCAATCGCTTTCACCGCCGCGTTGCGGGCGGTGAGAATTTCGGCTTCGGAGCCGGAGAGCCACATACGGCCAAAGCGGCCCACCGACGAGACGTGCAGGATTTTGATGTTCGCGCCCTTCTCGGCCTCGTTGCAGGCGTAGTTGATGTAGGCCGCCGGGGCGCACTCCAGCACCAGCATGGTCTCGCCCGGCACCAGCATACTGCCGCGCCGGAAGCGGTTGAGTAGTTGCGCTTGATACGGATCCACGTTGGTGATGACTTGCACCGAAGCAATCTCCGGCTTCACCCGGTCTTTGATTTGCAATCCCAGCCTCTGCAAAACGATGCGCCCGGCCTCCAGCACTTCGGACTGCGACCTGGAGTGAACCTCGAACATGCCGAATTCGCGTTCGACCAACTGCGCGCCCGGTTTAGCCTCAGTGGCCTTTACGGCAATGTCCACCATGCGGAAGGCTTCGTTGCCAGGCGCCATTTCAATGTAGAGTGAAGCCATGCCCTCGGTGGGCAAGTCGCCCTGGGTAATCGTGCCCACGAAGGCGGCATACTGCGGCTGCATTCGGTCGAGATAAGAATAACAGCGAAGTTGAAATTGATCAGCCATTAAGTCTCCGTGTCAAAACCCCAATGGCCAAATTCCAAAACCCCAACCCTTGAGGGATCATTTGGAATTTGGGTTTTTGGGAGTTGGGGTTTTCCTCAGTGGGACGAATTATATCAGGGAAGACGCAGTTAGTTAGAGCATCTCAATTGGGTTGAGCCACGGACGAGGGATGCTTGTCTACCAGCGCTGGCTGATCGCTTCTGCTGACGCATCACCTGGCGATGACTGGGGAGCAGGCGACCCCTTCTTGCAGACGCAGACCACAGGCGTAGCTGGTACTCAGACAGAATAGACCCGAAGCCCTCGCTTTATCAACCAGCCGCCAAATAGGGTGACAATTGTCACTTGACTAAATCTCTGTAACGGAGTATATATTTTCACAATTGTTAACTTTTACATAGATTTAGTATTTTATAGATACTTTCTTATTATGACAGAAAAAAAAGATTGGCTCTCCCTCAAACAAGCGGCTGACCGACTCGGCATACACATCACCACTCTCCGCCGGTGGGCCGACAACGGCGAAATCCCCGTCATGCTCACTCCGGGCAACCACCGGCGGTTTGCCATTTCAGACATTGACCGGTTTTCTGAAGAGCGGCGGCGTTTGCGGATGGTGTCTGGCCTGGAGCAAATTTGGGCCGAACGGGCCCTCACCCAAGCCCGCCACGAAATTGTCACTCACCAAAGCGATCACTGGCTTGCGGTTTTCAGCGAGGAAGATCGTGAACGCAAGCGCCAGATAGGGCGGAAACTGATGGGCCTGACGCTCAAATTTATTTCGCTCGACGAAGGGGGCGAGGACATCCTGGAAGAAGCGCGGGCCATTGGCCGTGAACATGCCGAAACGGCCATTCAACTCGGCTTGCCTCTCGTCGAGGCGATTCAAGCCGCCTTGTTTTTCCGGGACACGATGGTCGAAGTTGCCGTCCAGTTGCCCGAGATCGCCCACGTTCGCCCCGAAACCAACATGCGCCTATTGCGCCGTATCAACGCCCTGCTCAACACTGTCCAGTTAGCGATTGCCGCGGCATACGAAAACACAGAACGATGAACAGCTTGCATCCAACAAAGCAGATTCTCTGCCTCGGCCTTGGCTATCGCACTGCTCCTGTTGAACTGCGCGAGCGGCTGAATTACACGCCTGCGATTTTGGACAACGCCTTTTTGCATCTCAGATCTCAACTCGATTCGCGCCCTGACGGCATCCACGAACTTGCTATCCTCTCCACCTGCAACCGCCTCGAATTTTACGCCGCCGTCTCCGCGCACCCCCCTCATCTACAGCACCCCGATCCGTTTGCGCCTGTGGTAAATCTCATCGTAGAAACACGCGGCCTCTCCGCCGCCGAATTCGAAACCCGCCTGTATCGTCACACCGGCCCCCAGGCTGTCGAGCATCTTTGCCGGGTGGCAAGCGGACTAGACTCCATGATCCTCGGCGAATCGCAAATTCTAGGCCAGGTCGCCGATGCTTACGAAGCGGCGTTGCGTCATCGCGCGGTCGGCCCGGTGCTGTCGGCGTTATTCAGAACCGCCATCCGCGCTGGCAAACGCGCTCGCACTGAAACTGCCATCAGCCGCAACCCGGCCAGCATCAGTTCAATGGCTGTGAAACTTGCCGAACAAGTCATACACCCGTTAGCCGGTTGCCGGGTGGTCGTCGTCGGCGCCGGCGAGATGGGCGAACTTGCTATTGAGGCCCTGCGCGCCCGTGGCGCCGGCCAAATCACCGTGGTTAACCGCACCCCTCAGCGCGCGCTGGAACTAGCCGACCGTCTCGGCGCGCGCGCACTCGGTTTCGAGCAACTCGCCGAAGCCATCCGGGACGCCGACATTGCCATCGTCTCCACCGGCGCGCCGCACACCATCATCGGCCCGGAAATGGTGCGCGACGCTATGGCCCACCGGCAGACCCGCCCGCTGGTGTTGATTGACATCGCCGTCCCGCGCAACGTGGATGCCGTCGTGCGCGAAATCGCCGGAGTTCACCTGTTTGACATCGATCAACTGTACGCCCGTCTGGAAAATGCCGTCAACGGGCGTCAAAGCGAAATCCCCCACGTCGAAGCCATCGTCGCCCAGGAAGTGTCGGACTTTGAGGCTTGGTCGCGCGGCATCGAGATCATGCCCATCATCACCGATCTGCGGACCAAGGCTGAGCATATCCGCCAACGCGAACTTGATCGCACCCTGCGCCACCTGCCTAATCTCGATCCGGAAACACGCAAGCACATCGAACATCTCTCCGAGTCGCTGATCAACAAACTTCTGCATGAACCCACCCGCCGCTTGCGCGCCCAAGCGGGCAACGGCCACGCGGCAGAGTACGCCCAGGCAGTGCGCCATCTGTTTGACCTGGGCGATTGAAAGTTACCCGCCACGATGATACCCACGCCAAACATTCACGCTTCAACTATCACCCTCGGCACCCGCGGCTCGGCGCTTGCCCGCTGGCAAACCGATTGGGTGTCCGCCCGCCTCGCCTCCGTCTGGCCCGGCCTTGAGTGCCGGACCAAATTTTTTACGACTTCCGGCGACCGGACGCAGAGCGTCGACAAACCTCTGCCGGAGATCGGCGGCAAGGGCCTCTTCACCGAAGAGCTTGAGAACGCCTTGCGCGCCGGAGAGATTGACCTCGCCGTTCATTCGCTGAAGGATTTGCCTATTCAAGAGGCGCCCGGCCTCGTCATTGGCGCTATCAGCGCCCGCGAGGATGCGCGCGACGTGCTGATTTCGGGGGATGGTTACACGCTCCGCACGTTGCCGCCAAACGCGCGCGTGGGCACGTCCAGTCTGCGCCGCGCTGCCCAACTGCTCGCCGCGCGCCCCGACCTGACCCTTCTGCCTTTGCGCGGCAACGTGGACACTCGCGTTCGCAAAGCGATGAATGGCGAATACGACGCCATCGTGCTGGCGGCGGCGGGCGTCACCCGCCTGGGACTGCAAAATCACATCACCGTGCGCTTGTCCTTTGAGGAGATGTTGCCTGCACCCGGCCAGGGCGCAATGGCCGTCCAATGCCGCGTCGGCGACACAGCCGCTCGCGAACTCCTGAGCGTCATCGACGATCCGGCCACGCGGGCCGCCGTCACTGCCGAGCGCGCCTTTTTGGAAGCTCTCGGCGGCGGCTGTTCTGCGCCCGTCGCCGCTTACGCTGAATCTCTGCTTCGCAATCAACAAGCGCAACTCCAGATGACCGGCCTCGCCGCCTCTCCCGATGGCCGCCGCGTCATTCGGGTGATGGGCGAGGACGCTGATCCGTTCGCGCTTGGCAACAGGCTTGCAGAGCAGGCGCTCGCCCGGGGCGCAGGGGAGTTGCTCAATTGAGTCTGCTTGGCAAACGCCTCCTCGTCACCCGCCCGCGCCTGCAGGCCGCCGGGTTCTGCGCCAAACTCGCCGCCGTCGGCGCGCAACCGATCCTTTTCCCGACCATTGAGATCGCGCCGCTAGACGATTACGCCGCTCTCGACAAGGCCATTCACGCTCTTTCACAGTATCGGTGGATCATCTTCACCAGTGTCAACGGCGTGGCCGCCTTTTGGAGTCGGCTAGACCTTTCGGGTCTACGCCCCATACTGCCTCGCTCCGGGGGCGCTTCGCAAGACCCGAAAGGTCTAACGGGCAAAGTAGCCGCCATTGGCCCGGCTACCGCGCGGGCCCTTGAAGCGCGCGGCGTCCGCTGTGAATTCATCCCGGATGAGTACGTGGCCGAAGCAATCGTCGCCAAAATCGGCAACGTGAACGGCCAGCGGATTCTCCTGCCCCGCGCCGACATTGCTCGCGAAACCCTGGCTATCGAACTGGCGAATCGGGGCGCAGTTGTTGACGAAATCGCCGCCTACCGCACCCTGCCCGTTGTGCCCGATCCCGACGGCCTCGCCGAACTTCGGCGCGGCGTAGACGCGATCACCTTCACTAGTTCATCCACCGTGCGAAACTTTGTCGCGCTGGTAGAACAGGATTCAATCCTGCCCTATCCCGTGGTTGCCTGCATTGGCCCCGTCACGGCGCAGACTGCACGCGAGGCTGGTTTGCCAGTGCAGGTGATGGCGCGCGAGTACACGACGGACGGCCTCGTCGCCGCTCTCGACCACTACTTCTCTGAACTGGAGAACTGAGATGTCCTTTGCCACTCCCGAACTCGCAACCCGGAATTCGCAACGCGCACTTCGCCCGCGCCGCCTGCGCCTCACCCCGCAACTCCGGGCGATGGTGCGCGAAACTCAACTTGCGCCCGACGACTTCATCTATCCGCTTTTCGTCACCCATGGACGAAACGAAAACGCTCCGCGCGAAATCCGCTCCATGCCCGGCGTCTATCAGTGGTCGCCCAATTTGCTGGCGCGCGAAGCCGAGTCCATCGCCGCCCTCGGCATCCCGGCGGTGCTCCTGTTCGGCATCCCGGCAGAAAAAGACCCGGTCGGCTTGGAGAATTTCGCGTCCGATGGCATCGTGCAACAAGCCACCCGCGTCATCAAAGATGCTGTGCCGCAGATGATTGTCGTCACCGATGTATGCCTGTGCGAATACACCGACCACGGCCACTGTGGAATTCTGAATATTGGCGAAGCACACAACGGCTCACGCCCACGCCCAGGCTTGCCGGAGGGTTACGTGCTCAACGACGAAACGCTCGACGTGCTGGCAAAAGTGGCGTTATCCCACGCCGAATCGGGGGCAGACATCGTCGCCCCCTCCGGCATGATGGATGGCATGGTGGCCGCCATCCGCGCCGGGCTGGATACCGCCGGTTTCGAGCACATCCCCATTCTTTCGTATTCCACCAAATATGCGTCGGGAATGTACGGCCCGTTCCGCGAGGCCGCCCAGGGCGCGCCCAGGTTTGGCGACCGCAAGACGCATCAGATGGACCCGGCCAACGCGCGCGAAGCCCTGCGCGAATCTGCGCTGGATGTGGCCGAGGGCGCGGACATGCTCATGGTCAAGCCCGCCCTGCCGTATCTCGACATCATTCGCCAGACGCGCGAACAATTCCCGGAACTGCCGTTGGCCGCCTACAACGTGAGCGGCGAGTACGCCATGGTCAAGGCCGCCGCGATGAATGGCTGGCTGGACGAAGAACGCGTCACCCTCGAAGTGCTTACCAGCATCAAGCGCGCTGGAGCCGATCTCATCATTACCTACCACGCAAAGGACGCCGCTCAATGGCTCAAATGATCCCCCAATCTCTCTCTCCCCACGCCGCCGCCGAACGGCAACTGCACGACAATCACATGCGCGAAGCCGACTTCGACCTTGCGCCGTTCACCATCGCCTGGGAAGTCACTCGCGCTTGCGCCTTTGCCTGCGTGCACTGCCGGGCCGACGCCCAGCACACCCGCGACCCGCGCGAACTCACGACCGAAGAAGGCCGGCGGCTATTGGAACGATTCAAGGAGTTCGGCTCGCCCATCGTCGTCTTCACCGGCGGCGACCCGATGATGCGGCGCGATCTATTCGATCTGATCCGCTACGCCACCGACCTCGGCCTGCGGGCCTCGTTGACTCCTACTGCCACTGCCCTCCCGACTGTCGAGCGATTGAAGCAGGCAATGGAAAGCGGTGTGCGCCGCATCGCCCTCAGCCTCGACGCGCCCGCGCCCGAAGTGCACGATGCCTTCCGCCAGGTTCCCGGATCGTGGGAACGGACCATGCAAATTTTGCGTAACGCGCAAGCCGTCGGCCTGAGCGCCCAGATCAACACCACTGTCACCCGGCACAACGCCCACCTGTTGCCGGAGATGGTGAAATTTGTGGAGGAGGTGGGCGCCGTACAGTGGAGCGTGTTCTTCCTCGTGCCCACTGGCCGCGGCCAGGCCGCTCACATGATCTCGCCTGAAGAGCACGAGCGTGTGTTTCACTGGTTATTCGATCTGTCACAGCGCGGCACATTCGACATTAAAGCCACTGCCGCGCCGATGTACCGTCGCGTGGCCATTGAGCGGAAGAAGGCCCCGGGGGCGGGGGGCGAGGTCTTTCAAGGAGCCGGCTTCCAGTACGCCGACGGCCTCAACCGGCCGGTCAAAGGCGTGAACGACGGGCGCGGCTTTCTTTTCATTTCGCACGTCGGCGAGATCATGCCCTCCGGATTCCTGCCCGTATCGGCGGGCGATGTGCGCGCCGCCGATGTGGTTGACGTATACCGCAACCACCCTATGTTCAGAGCTTTGCGCGACCCCGATCAACTCAAAGGCAAATGCCAAATCTGTAAGTATCGTGTGGTGTGTGGCGGCCAGCGCGGCCGCGCTTACGCCCTCACCGGCGATTACCTGGCCAGCGATCCGGCCTGTTCCTATCAACCGAACCAGCTTTCAATCTCTAATCTCCAATCTCCAATCTCCAACCTCTAATCTCACCATGCCTGAAGAAACCCCTCGCACTCTCAATCACTTCGCTCTCTTTGCATTTGCCGAGCCATACTGGTCGCTCGCGCCGGAGGCCCGCGCTGAGTTTCACCACGAATGGCTGGCCGGATTGCGCGCCGCCGCACAGAAGGTGGATATGTATCAAGTGTTCCCCGCCGAGGGCAACGCCGACCTGCTGGTGTGGAGCGCCTTGACCGCCGACGACAAATGCCTGACGTCCCAGTTCTTCGAGCGCTTCGCCCGCGCCACCAATCCCTACCGCGCCCATCTGCGCCCGGTGACAATCCTGTGGGGCTACACTCGCCCCTCGCAATACACCAAGACGCGCTCGACTCAGGAGATCGATCCCTTCGCCGAATCGCGTAAGCCGTACCTCGTCATCTACCCCTTCGCCAAAACCGCCGACTGGTATCTGATGAGCCGCGAGGCGCGGCAAGGGATGATGAACGAGCACATCCGCATCGGCAAGCAATACGAGGACATCACCCAATTGCTGTTGTATTCCTTCGGCGTGCAGGATCAGGAATTCGTGGTGGTCTACGAAACCGACGATCTCACCCGCTTCTCCGATCTGGTCAACGAACTGCGCTCCACCGATGGCCGCCGTTACACCCTGCGCGACACGCCACTGCACACCGCCATCTATCACCCGGCCGAGGAGACATTGGCGCTATGGAAATGACGCCCCGCTTCCTCCGCGCCTGCCGCCGCGTGCCTGTGGATCGCACGCCAGTGTGGTTCATGCGGCAGGCAGGGCGCTACATGGCCGAATACCGCGCCATCCGCGCCAGGCATACCCTGCTGGAAATTTGCCGACAGCCGGAGCTTGCCGCCGAAGTGACTTTGCAACCCGTGCGCGCCCTCGGCGTAGACGCCGCCATCCTGTTTGCCGATATTCTTCTGCCTCTTATCCCGATGGGCATTCAACTTGAGTTTGCGGCCGGCGAAGGGCCGTTGATTCACAACCCAATCCGAACGGCCGCCGATGTTGCCGCTTTGCGCCCGGTTGACCCTCACGAGTCGCTCTCGCACGTTCTCGAAGCGGTGCGCCTGATTCGCAATGAACTGGACGGCCAGATTCCCGTCATTGGTTTCGCCGGCGGGCCGTTCACCCTCGCCAGCTACCTCGTCGAGGGCGGCTCGTCGCGCAACTACGTCAAGACCAAGAGTCTGATGTACGGCAATCCGCAGGCGTGGCACACGCTGATGGGCAAATTGGCGCGCGTCGCCGCCGACTATCTTATTGCGCAAGTCAATGCCGGGGCGCAAGCCATCCAACTCTTCGATAGCTGGGTCGGCGCGCTCGGCCCGGACGATTATCGCGAGTACGTACTGCCGCACTCGCGCCTCATCCTACAAGAAGTCGGCGCGACAGGCGCGCCGCTGATTCACTTCGGCACAGGCACCGCCACACTCCTGTCGTTGATGAAAGAGGCGGGCGGGAACGTGATCGGCCTCGACTGGCGCACCCCGCTTGACTGGGGCTGGGAACAAGTGGGAGCCGACTCTGCCGTGCAAGGGAATCTTGATCCCGTTGCCCTCTTCGCCCCGCGCCCCGAACTCGAACGGCGGGTGCGGGTTATTCTGGAACAGGCCGGTGGCCGCCCCGGCCACATCTTCAACCTCGGCCACGGCATCCTGCCAGAGACTCCGCCAGACAACGTGAAAGCGGTAGTCGAGATGGTGCACGAATTTTCGGCAGAGGCAGAGCCTGTTCCGGCCCTTGTGCGGGAGGCCGCATGACGATCGGTGTTCTGGTGATGGCCTATGGCGGGCCGAACAACCTCGACGAAGTCGAGCCGTACCTGCTTGACGTGCGGGGCTTTCGCCCGACTGCGCCACAAATCGTTCAGGAGGTGCGCGAACGCTATCAAGTCATTGGCGGGCGCTCGCCGATCCTTGAACGCACTCAAGCCCAGGCCGATGCGCTCGAAGCCGCGCTGAATGTGGGGCACGCTTCGCGTGGCAACTTGCCCTACAAGTGCTTCGCAGGGATGCGGCACTGGCATCCGTATATCAAAGAGGCGCTGGCCGAAATGGCGAACACCGGAATTTCGCGCGCCGTTGGCCTGGTGATGGCTCCGCACTATTCGCGCCTGAGCATTGGCGCGTATTTCAAGAGAGTGGAAGAGGCACAATTGCCTGTAGAGATCGCGCGCATCGAAAGTTGGCATCTGCTCCCCGGCTATCTCGACGCGCTGGCCGGCCACGTCCGCGCCGCGCTGGAAAAATTTCCCGCTGACATCCGCGCCGACGCGCCGATCCTCTTCACCGCCCATAGCCTGCCGCAACGCATCCTCGAATGGGGTGATCCTTATCCCGACGAACTGCGCGCGACAGTCGCGGGCGTGATGGCACGGCTTGGCCCGCATCCCCACGAGTTTGCCTTCCAGTCCGCGGCGATGACGCCCGATCCATGGCTCGGCCCGGATGCAGGCCAGGTTATCGCCCGGCTTCACGCCGAAGGCAAGAAGCATGTCCTCATCGCTCCCGTCGGCTTTGTATGCGAGCATGTCGAAATCCTGTACGACGTAGACATTGCCTTCAAGCGGCAGGCTGAGTTGTTGGGTATGCAACTCGAACGCATCGAGATGCTCAACACCGCGCCAAAAATGATTGACGGGTTGGCCGAATTGGTGCGGCAGAGAGCCAAGGGAGCGGGCTGGCTATGAAGCGAGTGGTGATCGTCGGCGGTGGGATTGCAGGGTTGGCGGCGGCGCATCGGCTGGCGCAGACAGCGCCGGAGGTTGTGATCACGCTGGTGGAGAGTGAAACGCGCCTCGGAGGCAAGATCATTACCGAGCGCGTGAATGGCTTTGTGATAGAGGGCGGGCCGGACACCTTCCTCTCGCTCAAACCGCGCGGCCTCGGCCTGTGCCGCGAACTCGGACTCGAAGGCCGCTTGCACGGCACGAACGAGAAAATCCGCCGCACCTACGTGATGCGCGGCGGCAAACTCCACGACCTGCCTGAGGGCCTCACCGGCCTCATTCCCTCGCGCTTCGGGCCGATGGCGAAGACCGGCCTTATTTCGCCGTTCGGCAAACTGCGCATGGGACTCGATTTCCTGATTCCGCCGCGCTCGGTGGACGGCGATGAGTCATTAGCCGCTTTTGTCGAACGGCGGCTGGGGCGCGAACTCTACGACCGGCTGATCGAGCCACTGATGAGCGGCATTTACGCCGGCGACGGAGAGGAATTGAGCCTGGCGGCTACTTTCCCGCAATTGCGGCAGGCCGAACTCGATCACGGCGGCCTGATCAAAGGCATGTTGGCGGCAAAACACAAAGCGCCCCCGCCGAAACCCGGCGCGAAAAAATGGTCGGCCTTTCTCACCCCGACCACTGGCCTGGCCGAGATCGTGGAGGCGTTGGCCCGGAAATTGGGCGAGGTGGAGATTCGATTGGGGGCGCGCGTTGCCAGGGTGGAGGCGGCTTCCACCGGGTACGAGGTGCAACTGGCGAATGGCGAGATGTTGGCCGCCGACGCTGTCATCTTTGCCACGCCCGCCTTCGTCACCGCCGATTTAATCTCTAACCTCGATTCTCAAATCGCCTCGGCTCTTCGCACCGTCCCTTACGTTTCCACCGTCACCGTCTCGGTCGCCTATCCGCTCGCCGATGTTCCGCGCCCTCTCGACGGCTACGGCTACATCGTCCCGCGCGCCGAGGGCCGGCCAATTCTCGCCTGCACCTGGACTTCGACGAAGTTTCCCCACCGCGCGCCGGAGGGCTACGGCCTGATCCGCGCTTTCGTTGGCCGGGCGGGTCAGGAGGGCGCGCTCGCAAGCACTGACGCCGAATTGCTCGATTTGGTGCGCGAGGAACTGCGGCGCACGCTGGGCGTCACCGCGCCGCCGATGCTCCATCGCATCTTCCGCTGGCCCAAAGCCATGCCGCAGTACACCCTCGGCCACCTTGACCGGCTGGCCACGATTGAACGGCGGCTCGCGGCTCATCCCGGCTTGTCCGTCGCTGGGAACGCCTATCGCGGCATCGGCCTCCCGGACTGCATTGCATCCGGCGAGTCGGCGGCGGAGAAAGCCCTGGCCTACCTCCAAACGTTATCAGTGTAGTGTAGGGCCTGGCCGAAGGCCCCCTGTCGGGTGTGCCCGACGCCCGCAAGGGGCTATGCTACGAGTTTCGTTATCAGAAGGGATTCCGGCATGAACATTTCTCGCTCCCGACAACTTTTTGCCGAAGCGCAGACCCTGCTCCCCGGCGGCGTCGATTCGCCGGTGCGCGCGTTCCGCGCCGTGGGCGGCCAACCCTTGTTTATCGAGCGTGGTGAGGGCGCTTATCTTTATGATGTGGACGGCAACCGCTTCGTAGACTATGTGCTCTCGTGGGGGCCGCTGATCTTGGGGCACGCCCACCCTCAGGTGGTGGCCGCTATCGCCGAAGCCGCCTCGTGTGGCACCAGTTACGGCGCGCCCAGCCCGCTCGAACTTGAACTGGCTAAATTGATTCAGCAATTCATGCCCGGCATCGAAATGATCCGCTTCGTCAACTCTGGCACCGAGGCGACGATGAGCGCATTGCGCCTGGCGCGGGCGTTCACCGGACGAAACAAAATTATCAAGTTCGAGGGGTGCTATCACGGTCATGCCGATTTGCTGTTGGTGCAGGCGGGTTCCGGAGTGGCGACGCTTGGCCTGCCCGACTCGCCCGGCGTCCCGCCAGCCACCGTGGCCGATACGCTTGTCGCGCCGTTCAACGATCTATCCGCTGTCGAGCAATTGTTTGCGCAGTTTGCCGATCAGATTGCGGCAGTGATTGTCGAACCGGTGGCTGGCAACATGGGCGTCGTGCCGCCGATTGATGGTTTCCTGCCAGGGTTGCGCGAAGTGACGACAGCCTACAAAGCACTGCTGATCTTCGACGAGGTGATGACCGGCTTCCGAGTCCATCCTGGCGGCGCGCAGACGTTCTACGACGTCAAGCCCGATCTAACTACGTTGGGCAAAGTCATCGGCGGCGGTCTGCCGGTGGGCGCATACGGCGGGCGGCGGGAGGTGATGGAAATGGTGGCCCCCGCCGGGCCGATGTACCAGGCCGGAACCCTCGCCGGAAATCCGTTGGTGATGATGGCAGGAATTACGACCCTGAAGAAATTACAAAGGCCCGATGTGTGGGATTCGATTGAACGCAACGCGGCGAAACTTACAGCCGGTTTGAGCGCGGCGGCGGAAGAAGCCGGTGTGCGCGCCCTTACTCGGCGTGTTGGGACGATGTTCACTACGTTCTTCACCGACCAGCCGGTCACGAACTGGGCGACGGCCAAGTCCGCCGACACTCAGAAGTTCGGCGCGTTCTTCCGGGCGATGCTGGAGAATGGAGTCTACCTCGCCCCGTCGCAGTTTGAGGCCGGATTCTTATCCCTCGCGCACGGCGAAGCCGAAATTGCGGCCACTATCAAAGCCGCCGAGAAAGCATTCAAAGTTAGCCGCGCGCGCTCCGGAGTACGGCCCGGTCTTCAATGAACTCGGCGAGGAGTATACCCGCGCCATTGGCTCCACCGCTACGCAAGACCTGCTCAACAAACAGGCCGAGGCCTACACCACTTTGCTCAAGCTGGAAGAGCAACAACTCTTCACCCATTATTACATTGACAAGGCGCTGGCCGAGAAACGTTTAGACGATGCCGACAAGACCCTGGCCGCCTATTCGGGCGCGCAGACTGCGTTGAGCAATGTGGATATTCAAGTTACCTATTATTACAACGGGGCGCAATTTGCTTTTGTTTTCGCGGAGCTGGGCGCCACCCAGAAAATCCTGTTCAGCATAGACGACCCGGAGCCTAAGACCGAAACCGGCCACAATGCCGCGGGGTATGTCAATATGCTGATTCAACCGATGGTGCTGCCGGTGGGCGAGCACACTATACCCAGGGCGAACACATGCTGTACATTCAGGCCACTGCGGCCGACGGGGCGCAGACGGAACTGGTGCAATTTCCGTTTACGGTGAAATGACGGCCAGGCGGCGGAAGGCCTTCGGCTGGTGGGCTGTTTGGAATTTGGGCTTTTGGGAGTTGGGCTTTTTCTCAGTTGTGCATTGCGATTCCCAACGGCGTGATGAACAACGGCCTGCTAGGGACTATTGTTTTGATTCCTGTGTATTCAGCCACCACCCCATCCATGCCGGGGTAAGCGCACGTGCCGCCCACCAGGTAAATCGTCTCCACGTTTTGCCCGGCGATGTGGCGCTGGACGATGTTGCCCACTTTCTCCATCACGGGCCGGATGAGGGGGAAGAGCCGCGCCTGCTCGGCCGGCGTCGTCTTCAAGCGTTCGGCCTCTTCAAAAGAAATGTTGAGCGCCCCGGCGATGACGAGCGAGAAGTGCGTGCCGCCGGTCGGCTCGTCGGCAGTATAAACGACTTCGCCGTCTTTGAACACGGCGACGCCGGTAGTGCCGCCGCCCACGTCCACGATGGCCCCGTCCCGGATTCCCAGCACGTTGTTGGCCGCCGTCGGCTCGTCCACCAGGCCGGTGCATTCCAGTCCGGCGGCGCGGACGACGTTGGCCGTGGCCCGCACTTCGGCCTGGGGCACACCGGGCGGGTAGGCGCTGGCCGCCGACTCGAGTGGGAAGCCGAGTCGTTCTTCCACCCGCGCCTTCATCTTGCGTAGCAAGTCCACCGCGCCCACAAAATCCACCACCAGCCCATCGCGCACGATTTGGGCAAATTGATATTCACCGGCAATCGGCTGTTTATTCTCGTCGAGCACGACCAACACGGTGTAAGCCGTGCCCAGGTCAACGCCGACATGAACAGGGCCGCGATAATGGCCGTTGGTGCGACCGGCCATGACGGCGTCGGCTTCGGCCAGCAAATTACTGAGGTTGGGATTCATGAAACCTTTTGCTGAGCCGCATCCCGAAGTTCATGGATCAATTTGCCATGAATATCTTCAGCTATCCGTTCGATCGTAATAGCCGTGTCCCGGAGGTTGTTGATGTCAAGTGCCAGGGCGCTCCACAGACCCCTAAATACCTGCTCATTGCCGGGTTGGATATTACGGACTCGATTATCCAGTTGATTCAATTGGCCGCGAAAGACGATCATTTGCTGGTCAACGCCGGGCAAGGCATCGAAATCAGTGCGAAAAAACGTGGATGAAAAATGATCGTGGATGGACTGATGGATAAGCTCTTGCAAGTCACGGTGTACCTGCCAGAGTTCGGACGATTGCAGAGTGGTGACATCTTTCCACAATGGCAAGCGGTTTACATCGGCGAACCAAGTGGGGATCATTCGAGTGAGTGTTTCACTGCGCTCCAACTGAAGGGCAAGCATTTCCAGCCGCTTCTGGTAATCAATGAAACTCGCCTTTAACTTGTCGAAGTTTTCGGGCGATTTATCAGCAATGCGTTTTGCGTCTTTAGTGTCGAGGAGATCACGCACCCCTTTGAACGTATCTACAACGGTTTTCCCGATGGTGGCTAAAAGCCCGATTGTAATGAAATCCATGGTTGCCTCCTGTATCTGGACTGCTAACCCGAGGTAAGTTGATACCCCTCAATCTTCCCATCCAAAACATTCACAATCACCCCGTGCAAAATGCCTTCGCCGTACTCACTGCCGGGGTTGATGCACACCGTTTTGCCCAGCCGGGTGATGCCGCGCGACTCGTGAATGTGGCCGTGCAGGGCCAGCAGGGGCTGATATTTGGTGATAGCGGCCCGCACCGAGGTGCTCCCCGCGCCGAACAATACCGGGTTGCCGGCTTCCATGATCACCGTCGGCGGGTCGGTGGAGGTGTCGAGCATGGGGCAGGTGTCGAGGGTGCTGTCCTTGGGCGGACAGTGGAAGTTGAAGATGCACCGGCTGAAATCGCCCACGCCGTGAATGGCCGCGGAGATTTTTTGCGTCAACTCGTCCTCTGAAATCTCGCGCGGGGTATTCCACGGCGTCTCGTTGCTGTAGCCCAGGCTGACCATCGTGTGGTCATCGTCAATCTTCACCGTGTGGCCCTCGCATGGCACGACGTGCTCCTGCGCGTTCTCCTCAAGGGCCTCCAGCACTTCCCACGGGTCGTCGTTGCCGCCGGTGATGTAACACTGTAAGTGCGTGTCTTTCAACCGTTCTTCGGCCAGGTTGATCCAGTCGGCGAGGCGCTGGCGGGCGGCCCCCACAAAGGCCCTGTCCTGCGCCACCGTGTCGGCCCTCATGGCCGCGTATTCTTCCGGCGAGAGCATCACCGAATAGAAGCCCAGAATGCCCAGCTTTCGTTTGAATTCGGCCAGTTCGGTCTCGGTTTCCAGGGTGTGACTTTGGCCCTGCAGGCTGGCGCGGTATGTCTGGCCGTCTTTGACAATGGGAATGAGAAGCTTGCCGGCCACGTCGCCGCCCAGGATGAGCACATCGGCTTCGTAGAATTTTCCAGCGTTCACAAATTTGCGGAAAGACACTTCCGAGCCGTGAATGTCGGTGGCAAAAAAGATGCGGGTGCCTTTCTTCTTGGGCTTCTTACCGAAGAGATTCATGGCCGGGTCTCCGGGGGCGAGATGGGGGAGAGTATAGCATAAGTGAAACGTGAAACGACAAACGAGGCACGTTTGACGCTTGACGTTTGTCTTTTGTCTTACCCTATCAGCCTCTCCAGGCCTCGCTGAACATCTTCAAAGTCGTCGAACGGGTATAGGCGCTTGGGCTTCCTCCATAGTTGCAGAATGGAGTGCAGTGGCTCTTTAGCAAATACGATGTCGCATTCAATGGCGGCCCAGCGGTCGGCGCGGCCATCGGTGATCAACACGATTGGGTCAGCCCATGCCCTGGCATCGCGGATGGGATAACGCTTGCAGGCCCCGCACTGGCGGCAGGGCGAGCAGTCGCCGTTGCGGTTGGGGAAGCACAGTTGCCAGTCCTTTTCAAAATCTATTTCGTTGGCGATGATATATGGGATGTTGGCGACACCATGCCTCTTGAGGACGCCTTCGATGTACCAGGTGAGGCCGTCGGAGAGGATGGCGGCGGGCCACTGGCGAGATTCAAGGAAATGAAGGAAATGAGGAAAAGCAGAGTCGACGGGGACTTGATCCAGGAAGGCTTCCAACTGAGAGACGGTCACACCGGAGTCGCGCAGGGCGGCGAAACCGAGCGCGAGTCGTTCCGGGACGTCCAGTTCGCCGCGTTCCCAACGGGCGACGATGCCTTCGGCCCGGCTTGGGCCGCCGAGGTGGGCAAAGAGTTCAAATTCAACGTCGTAGGGGACGATGACGCCGTCGAAATCTATGAAGATGGCGGGCGGCATAAAGAATGCGCAATTCACAAATCTCAATGCCGAATGCAGATTGAGAATTGTGAATTGTAAATTGTGAATTGTCTTATTCCATCACCCAACAAGAATCGACCGGGAAGTTGACGGTGACTTGCTCACCGGCTTTGGGCAGAACTACCTGGCTCTCATTGAACAGGTCGAGCGAGACGATGGCCCCGCCCACGTCCAGCCGGATGCGGACGACCGAGCCGAGGAAGGTGACGCTCTCCACTTTGCCGCTGAGTTGATTCTTTTTGCCGTCGCCGTTTGCGCCGCCCAGGTTGAGTTCTTCGGGGCGGAGGGCGAGGCGGCCGGCCGAGCCGTTGGCGAGTTTGATAGCCCGGCCCACGGTGAGGGTTTGGCCGTTGAAGGTGCAACGGCCTGAGGCGGCGTCGGCCACGGTGACCGGGATGAGGTTGAGCTGGCCGACGAAGGAGGCGGTGAAGGCAGTCTGCGGGAAGTTGTAGATTTCAAATGGCGTGCCCACTTGCTCCATCTTTCCGGCGCTCATCACCACGATGCGGTCGGAGATGGAAAGAGCTTCTTCCTGGTCGTGGGTGACGTAGATAGTGGTGATGCCAAGTTGCTGTTGGATGCGGCGAATCTCGGAGCGCAGTTCGACCCGGATTTTGGCGTCGAGGGCCGAGAGCGGCTCGTCGAGCAAAAGCACCTGAGGCTGAAAGGCCAGGGCGCGGGCCAGGGCCACGCGTTGTTGCTGGCCGCCGGAGAGTTGATAGGGATAGCTGTCGCCTTTGACGGGCAATTGAATCAGGGCCAGCATTTCGTCCACACGCTTCTTGATCTCACTGGCCGGTCTCTTGGCGACCTTGAGGCCGAAGCCGATGTTGTCGCCCACCGTCATGTTGGGGAAGAGAGCATAGGCCTGGAACACCATGCCGACGTTGCGTTTGTTGGGCGGGGTGTTGGTCATCTCCACGCCGTTGATGGTGATGGCGCCCGAGGTGGGAAGCTCGAAGCCGGCGATCATGCGCAGGGTGGTGGTTTTGCCACAGCCGCTGGGGCCAAGGAAGGATACAAACTCGCCGCGTTCTACTTTGAGGTTGAAGTTTTCGACGGCGACGCTGTTGTTGAACTCTTTGCGGACGTTTTCCAGTTCTAAGTAGGCCATTGTTTCCTCGTGTAGGATTGAATTAGCGACCGCCGGCAATCTGACTCTGGCTGGAGCCGCGGGTCACAAGTTGGATGACGCCCAAAGCGGCCCAGGTGAGAAGGAAGCTGATGAGTGAGAGAGCGGCCGGCTCGTAGGCCCGGTGGTTGCCCAGCAGGGCCAGGTAGGGACCGAAGGCTGGCCGGGCCAGGAAGGTAGCCAGGGTCAGCTCGCCGACGACGATGGAGAAGGTGAGGAGCGCGCCGCTCAACAGGGCCGTGCGCAGGTTGGGCAGGATGATCCGGAAGAGGATGGTGGGCCAGCCAGCGCCCAGGCTCTGCGCGGCTTCGGTGAGGGTACGCACGTCCATGGCCCGCAAGCCGTTGTCCACCGAGCGGTACATGTAGGGCAGGCAGAGGACGACGTAACCGGCGATGAGGAGAATGTTAGTGCTGAAGACGCTGTTGGTGAGCGCCGGCAGGATGGTGACGCCGGCGATGGTGAGTGAGCGGCTATAGCTTTTGATCAGGCCAAAGACAAGAATGATGGCCGGGATCACAAACGGCATCAGGGTGACAAATTCGAGCACCGGGCGCACCTGGGGCAGGCGCAGATGCGCCCAATAAGCCGTTGGCACAATGAGCAGGATGCTGACGATAATCGTCATCACCGCCATCTGATTGGAGAAAACGAACGTCCTGAGGAATTCAGGATCAGTGAGCGCGTTCACATAGGCGTCCAGACTCAGCACGTCGCGCCTGATCCGCAGTGAAAAGGCCAGCGTGCCATAGAGCGGCAGGATGAAATAAAGCGCGCCGAGCAAGATCCAGAACCAGCTCCAAAGTGGAAAGCGTCTCATCGCAACCACCTTTCTGTTTGGCGTTGTAACCAGGTGTAGGCGGCAATAGAGATGGCCATGATGACGACCATACCGAATGCCAGGGCATAACCCAGGCCCGGGTTGTGCAGAACGTCGCCGCGAATTTGAGCGCCGATCTGGATGGTGACCAGGTTCAACGATCCACCGGTGAGGGCGAAGGCAGTGGCATAGGCCCCGAAGGCGTTGCCAAAGAGCAGAATCATGGTGCCTAACAGTGAAGGCAACAGGATGGGCATGGCGACGTAGCGCCAGTATTCAAAGGAGGTCGCGCCCAAATTCTCGCAAGCTTCGCGCCACTCACGCTTGAGGCCGTCCAGCGCCGGGGCCATGACCAGCACCATGAGCGGGAATTGGAAATACATGTAGGTCAGGCTCAGGCCCCAGAAGCTGTAGAGGTTGAACCCGGCGTCATAAACATCAATATTGAAAAGACTCTTGAGAAGGCCGGTGATAAAGCCGGTGCGGCCCACCGCGTATATGAAGGCATAGGCCAGCGGCACACCGGCAAAGTTGGAAGCTACGCCTGAGAAGGTCATGGTGACAGAGCGAACCCAGGGAGATAAGCCGCCGATGGTGACCGCGTAGGCCAGTAAAAAGCCAAAGATGCCGCCACCGATGGCGGTGACGGCGCTCACCCGGATGCTCAACCAGTACGAAGCAAGTATCTTGGGTTGAGAAAGCCCCAGGATGTTGTCGAAGGTGAAACCGCCCTGGGCGTTCTGGAAACTGCCAACGAAGAGTGAGCTGGATGGCAGGAACAAGAACGCGATGGCAAAAAGGAAGAAGGGGACCATGCCGAGCCAGGCGAAGGCGGGATTTCGTAGCCGGACGGTGGCAGGCTTTTGGAGAGGTAAGCTGGCCTGTATCATTTGCAATCCCTTTCGGATGAGTCAACGTTGTAGACTATCAGGATTATAGAGCGAGACCCCACCACAGGGCAGGGTCTCGCTTGAGTCAACAGCTAATCAGGAACTTATGGGGCGGCCTGGATGTCGGCGCCAACCACCGAGTCCCAGTTGGTGGTGATCAGTGTCTTGGCCGCGTCCAGTTGAGCAACGCTGGGGAAGACCGCGCCGGAGACGTCCGGCAGTTTGGCCAGCAAGTCAGCCGGGACGGCGTTGCGGCTTCGCAGGTCGGGTTCGCGGATGGGGTGGCAATAACCCTTGAGCCAGAGCACCTGGCCTTCATCCGAGTACAGGTATTCCATCCACAGGCGGGCGGCGGCGGGGTGGGGGGCGTAGGCGCTGACGGCCTGCACGTATACACCGGCGAAGCGGCCAGTTGCGGGGATGACGACTTCAACCGGCGGATTGCCGGCGAATTGGTCGCGGCCACCCAGAGCCAGATAGTCCCAGGTGATGCGGATGGGAGTCTCACCCACGGCCACCAGCGAGTTATTGGCAATGACCGGGACGAGGTTGCCGGCCTGTTGCATCTGGGCGAAGAAATCCAAACCGGGTTGAGCATTGTCCAGTGTGCCGCCGTTGGCCAGCGTAGCGGCATACACTGTTTGGATGGCCTGGTTGGAAGTGCGCGGGTCGCCCGACACACCAACCTGCGACTGATACTCTGGTTTCAACAGGTCGGCCCAGTCTTGCGGCACGTTCTGGACAACATCGGTGTTGACCATGAAGGACAGCACGCCGTAATAGTCGCCGTACCAGTAGCCCTCAGCATCCTTGGCGTCGGCAGGGATTGTGTCCCAGGTCTCAACTTTGTAAGGCGCAATCAAGCCTTCCGCTTTGGATGATCCGCCGAAGGCGAAGCCGACGTCAATCACGTCTGGCGCTTGCGGGCCTTTGTTGTCCTTGTTGGCCTTGATGGCTTCGACCTCGTCGCCCGAACCGGCGTCGGGGTTGAGTTCGTTCACGGTCAGGCCGTACTTGGCCTTGAAGCCCTCGATCACTTCACCGTAATTGCACCAGTCGTGCGGCAGAGCAATCGTGGTCAACTGGCCTTCCGCTTTGGCCGCGGTCACCAGGGCATCCATGCCACCCCCGTCGGCGGCAGACGCCATCGTGCTGAAGTCCTTCGCGGCGCCGCCGCCGCCGCAGGCCGTGACGGCCAGCGCCAGAATGACGGCGAACGCGCTCAGTTTGAACAACAACGCTTTTTTATTGTTGAACATTTCTTCTCTCCTTGAGGATTTGTGAGAATACAGTGGTGTGAATACGTTTCAGGTTACGGCATTATCGGTTCTGAGATAGGCTCACCTCCCATCTTTGCCATGATGGACGATTCCGCATGATAGATTGTTATCTCAAGACTTAAGTAAACGGGGTGTTAAGCAAAGTTAACATGGCAGAGTATAGCCGCCTCTGCCTGACAAGTCAATTATTTTCATGATGATTGTCTAAACCCGGCCCGGCGCTCTCCAACGGCCACTTTCGCCTATAATATGGCCGTTTCCAATCTCCTCGCGCGAGGCCGCCTCCATGCCCGATTCCCTTTCTTCCATCCTCAACCGCGTCTCCCTCTTTGCCAATCAACCCAATCTCAATATCACTGAACTTTCGGGCGGCATCACCAACCGCAATTATAAGATTGAAACCGCCGACGGTCAGGCGTTTGTTCTGCGGGTGGGTGGAAACGACACCGGCCTGCTGGGGATTGACCGCCGCGTGGAATACGGCTGTACCCTGGCCGCCTCTCGCGTGGACGTGGCCCCTGAGCCGGTGGCCTTCCTTGAACCGGAAGGCTACCTGGTCACCCGGTTTATCGCCGGGGCCGGGCTTCCGGCTGAGACGATTGGCTCGGCAGAGAACATCCGGCGGGTGGTGGGCGCGATCAAAACTTACCACGCGATTGACGGCTTCCCCGGCTCGTTCTCCCCATTTCGCGTCCTCGAATCCTATCTCCCCATCTCCCGCCAATACAAAGCCCCGCTCCCCAACAACATAGACTGGTTTCTCGCGACTTCAACCGATATCGAAAAGGCAATGCTACGCGATCCTTTTAGACCAACGCCTTGCCATAACGACTTGCTCAACGGTAACTTTTTGGATGATGGCGCGGGCATCCGCATTTTGGACTGGGAGTATGCCGGGATGGGCGACCGCTTTTTCGACCTGGGCAACTTCTCGGCCCAGCACGGCTTCACTGTAGAGCAAGATGACACCTTGCTCCGCGAGTATTTCGGCCCTCAGGGGGCGACCAAAGCTCATGTTGCCCGCCTCAAGCTGATGAAGATCATGAGCGACATGCGCGAATCGATGTGGGCCATGGTGCAGTGCAACGTCTCGCAGATTGAGTTTGATTACGTGGGCTACGGGCAGAAGTATTTTGATCGAATAGAAGTTGCGGCAAAGGATGAGGGTTATCAACGATGGTTGGCTGAGGTTTGACGCTCTCTGTAAAGAGCAGACAAGCACCCTGAGCGGAATGGAGCGAAGCGGAATGCAGTCGAAGGGTGCGGGTCTCGCAGAGGTCGGACTGGCCTTACGGGCCGCACGCGAAGCGTTCGACTTCATGGCGGGACAGCACCGCCATTACGCTCAGGATGCTACGACTCATGAAAACTGACAAGCGCCCTGAGCGGAGCGAAGCGCAGTCGAAGGGCGCGGGTAACGTATGACGGCTCAGACTTGTTACGTTTACATCTTTGAATGTTCCGATGGCTCTTACTACGTTGGTTCAACGACCAACCTTGAGCGACGTCTCGCAGAGCATCAAGCTGGCTTGCCAGAGAAGAGCTATACCAGTTCACGCCTGCCTGTAAAGTTGGTCTGGTCGGCAGAGTTCCCAGCGCACGACGATGCTTTTCAGCGCGAGCATCAAATCAAAGGCTGGTCACGCGCGAAGAAAGAAGCCCTCATTCGTGGCGATTGGGATGGATTACACGAGATTGTGAAGCAGGAACGGAAAAGACGGAGAGCCAAATTCAAAAAGAATGAAGCATCCTGAGCGCAGTGCCGGTGTTCTTCCGGCACGAAGTCGAAGGATGCGGGTCTCGCGAAGGGGCCGCGCCCTTCGACTTCGCGGCAGAACTGCACTGCCGCTACGCTCAGGGCGCTATGCATGTTTTAGAGATGCGCCTTGGGTACGAGGAGAAACTCTTATGAAGCTCACTGGAATTGAGCTACGCAACTTTCGAAGCATTGGCAATACGTCAGTGGTTTTGTCTCCATGGCGAAAGTGTAACATTCTGGTGGGGCAGAACAATGCTGGCAAATCTAACGTTCTAAAAGCCATACAGAGAATCTCAGACTGGTATCGAAAAGACAACAAGCAGGGCCTGACAAACCTTGACCTGTATATGCGGCTTGAGGGGGCGCCTTTTTCGTTCAGATTGTATTTTGAAGCTGATAGCCCTGAAGAACAAGTAGCACACCTTTCTGGAACTTCAAGCTTCCATTTCGATCTTTCTTGGCAACCAGGACAACTTCCGCAGGTGAACGACCACACTTTCGCTCATTTCGAAGATTTTGATCAGACGAATGCTTTGCTAAATCATTTCTCCAGTCAACGATGGTCTCGGCGATTAAGCAAGGATGAAATTCGCCAAGAATTCCTGCGCTTGGGAGGAAGTATTTTTGGTCAATTTATATCGTTGATTCCCCCAGTCTATGTCATTCCTGAATTTCGACAGATACGTTCAGCAAGCGAAGCAGGATACAGCCTCGATGGTGCTAATCTGATACAGCAGCTAGCCCGTTATCAACATCCCGAGATTGGGAGCGATCAAGATCAAGAAATTTTTTATCGAATAGAGAACTTCGTTAGGCAGCTACTCCACTTGCCCGAAGCGATGTTAGAAGTTTCTCGCGACAACCCCACTGTCATAATCAAGGATAAGAATCTTAGATTGCCCCTCTCATCTTATGGGACTGGTGTACATGAACTAGTGATTTTGGTGACACAGGACCTCAGGAAAGTTGGCCTCTAATTACACAACACAGTTCTCGCCAGGCCCATTTGGCTCGTTTTGAGCCTGAAATCGGGCTTTTTCGAGCTAATCACAACTGTGTTCAGCAATTTAGGTCTTGGTTTCCTGAGCTCCTGTGACAGCAGTTCTTTCCATTAAAAACGCCATTTGCTGTATAGAAGAGCCGGAGATTCATTTACATCCTCGATTGCAAAGAGAGTTTATTGAGTTTATCGTTAAAGAGACATCAAATCAATATTTGATTAGTTCACATTCCCCTACATTCATAAATGCCATAAACACAAATGAGAATGTGCAGGTATTCCACTTGCGCTCTGATGATGGCGCAACCGTTGGCGGTCCGATCCTGCATGATGAGGATGGCCTGCGCGCCTTACATGATCTCGGTGTAAAAGCAAGTGATTTATTACAGTCCAACTTCGTGATATGGGTTGAAGGGCCAAGTGACCGCGTTTACTTGAAGAAGTGGCTGGAGTTACTCGCCCCTGATTTGGTTGAAGGACGAGACTATTCTATTGTGTTTTACGGGGGCGCGTTACGTTCACATCTGTACTTTAGACGAAATGGCGAACTTAATCAGTTAATACACGTCTTGAGGATCAACCAGCATGTTGCGATCATGATGGATAGTGATCGAGTTGATGCCAGTGCAGAAATAAACCAAACTAAGCGACGGATCAAAGAAGAATGCGAAAGCAGCGGAAGCCTTTGTTGGATAACGGATGGGCGTGAGATAGAGAATTATCTTTCCGATCGGGTGGTGGTTGCCACATGCGAAAAGCTGTCTGGAAGACAAATCGATATTTCGATTGACCCCTACTTCAAGTTCAACGAGGTACTTAGTCGAGCATTAATTGCCGCTGGCGCAAAAGGCATCAACTATTCTGAGGATAAAGTCGGATATGCTCAGGAATTTGCTGAACAACTTGAGTTGGCTGATATGAGCGATCAACTAAGGCGCCGCCGAAAAATAACTTTTCCATTTGGTAGAATGCCAGGAAGATGGTCAATGCAGGCAATGCGTAAACAGGGCCAGTCTTCCGGCGGAGCGAATGAAAAGCAAGGACAAACGAAATGTT
>Ga0247727_10000647_pt1 | contig 85119 bp, 66 predicted proteins | sample WisWelCaveWW1625_FD_202498 | JGI IMG/M metagenome (GOLD analysis project Ga0247727, IMG submission 202498) | Biofilm microbial communities from Wishing Well Cave, Virginia, United States - WW16-25 | ecosystem: Environmental > Aquatic > Deep subsurface > Groundwater > Cave microbial mat | place...
GGCAACGGCGAGTTCGACCGCGCGCTGCTCGAGTTCGAGATGGCCCGGCTCGCCGGCGCTCCGCCGCGATTCGTCGCGCGCTGCCGCGGCGAGGAGGGCCGCGTCGCACTCGCCGGCAACCAGCCCGAACGGGCCGCCCGCTCGCTCGAGGTCGCGTGGCAGTGGTTCCCGGAAGACAAGCAGATCGCCGCGATGCTCGACCGCGCGACGATGCAGGTGGCGACGATGCGGCAGCAGCAGGTGGCGAGCGTCCCTTCGGGGACTCCCGAGCCGATCCGCCGCGTCGACCCGCCTCCGATGCCGACGCCGGTCGTCCCGAGCGTCCCTCCGTCGGTCGATCCGCAGGCGCCGAGCTCGCCGCTTCCCGAGGAGCCGAAGGGAAAGCCGGCCGATCCGAAGCCGGTCGAGCCGCCTTCCGACCCGCCGATCGAGCCGCCTTCTGAAACTCCGGTCGAGCCTCCGGCGGAGAAGCCGGCCGAGCCGGCCGGCGAAAAGCCGGCAGACTCGCCGGCCGAGCCTGCGAGCCCCGAGACGACGCCGGCCGACGGATTCCCCAAGCCCGAGGCCGCCCCCGAAGCTGCTCCCGAAACGCCTTCGGAGCCGGACGCGAAGCCCGAGGACGGCGGCAAGCCCGACGACTCGAGGCCACACGAGACGCCTCCGCCGATTCCCGACGAAGATCCGAAGCCCCCGCCGCCGGACCACGGCGACGGACGCTGAGTCCGCTGAGCTGATCTCCTGAGATTCGAAGACGCGGCCGGGAGCGATCCTCCCGGCCGCGGTCGTTTCGGTCGGCGCGCGGCCACGCCCGCTCTGGCATATTCGTCGGCTCGATGGCGACGACCGCGCCCCCACTCGTCCTCGCGCCGATCCCGGTCGTGCGACCGTGGGGAGGAGGACGCGCCCGCGAGCTCTTCGGATTCACGCCGCCGCGTGGGTCGAGCGAGCGCGGCGCAGTCGGCGAGTGGTGGCTTGCGTCGGCTCGCGCCACGCGACCGTCGACGATCCGCGGCGGACCGCACGACGGCTCGACGCTCGTCGAGCTCCTGAAACGCGACCCCGACGAGCTCGTCGGCCGCCGCCACGTCGCCGCGTGGAGCCGCCGCTTCCCTCTGCTGCTGAAGGTCGTCGACACCGCCTCTCCCCTCTCGATCCAGGTCCATCCGTCGGACGCCGACGTCGCCGACGAGGGCAAGACCGAGACGTGGTTCGTCGTCGCCGCCGACGCCGGCGCCTCGTTGTGGCTCGGGCTCGAGGAAGGCCGGACGCCGTCCGAGGTGATCGAGATGGCGCGGCGCGGTAAGTCGCCCGAATCGCTGCTGCGGCGCAGCGCGGCCCGCGCCGGAACGATCGCGCATCTCCCTCCCGGGACGATCCATGCGCTCGGCGCCGGCGTCGTCGCGCTCGAGTTCCAGACGAGCGCCGACACGACCTACCGGATCTGGGACTGGGGCCGCGTTCCGCCGCGGCCGCTCCACCTCGACGACGCGCTCCGCGTCGCCCGCGCCAACGCGGGAGCGCTGCTGCCGGCGCCGCAGCCGGCGCGCTCGCTCGAGCCGCCGCGCGAGGAGCTCGTCGCCTGCGACGCCTACTCCGTCGCGCAGATGACGCTCGCGGCGCCCGCCCACCTCGCCACCAACGGCGAGCGTTTCGAGCTGCTGCTCGCGCTCCACTCGTCGATCCGCGTCGCGGGGCCGCACGGCGCCGCCGACGCGCCGCGCGGCCACGCCGTTCTCGTTCCGGCCGAGACCTCCGACTTCGTCGTCTCGCCGGAAGCGCGCACCGTGGTCCTGCGCTTCGTCCCGAACGCGCCGCGAGAGGCGCCACCTGACGCACCACGAGGAGCCTCTCGATGAACGACGCACAGCGCGGTGCGGAGCCGACCGGCCCGATGCGGCTGCAGCGCTGGCTCGCTCAGTGCGGCGTCGCCTCGCGGCGCGCCTGCGAGACGCTGATCCAGGAGGGGCGCGTCGCCGTGAACGGCCAGGTCGTCACGCAGCTCGGGACGCGGGTCGACCCGCAGCGCGACGAGGTCAAGGTCGACGGCGAGCGCGCGAAGGCCCCCTCGCGCCGCTTCTACGTCGCGCTCCACAAGCCGCCGGGCGTCGTCTGCACCGGCGACGATCCCGCCGGGCGGCCGCGCGCCGTCGATCTCGTGGCCGCGATCCCCGCCCGCCTCTTCCCGATCGGGCGGCTCGACGAAGAGAGCGGCGGACTGCTCCTCCTCACCAACGACGGCGATTTCGCGCAGCGCGTCGCCCACCCGCGCTTCGAGGTGCCGAAGGTCTACCTCATCGTCGTCAAGGGCGCGGCCGATCGCTCCGCTCTCGAGAAGCTGCAGAGCGGCGTCTGGCTCAGCGAAGGCAAGACCTCGCCCGCTCGCGTGAGGATCCTGCGGCAGACGCGGCAGTTCACCACGCTCACGCTCACGCTGCACGAGGGAAAGAACCGCGAGGTGCGCCGCATGCTCGCGCGCGTCGAGCTGCCGGTCACGAAGCTGATCCGCGTGGCGGTCGGGCCGGTCCGCCTCGGATCGCTGAAGCGCGGTCAGTGGCGGATGCTGGAGCCGTGGGAGGTGGCGGCGCTCACGTCGGGAGAGCGGGTCACCTATCGCCCTGGTCGCCCTGGTCGCCCTGGCCGACCCGGTCGGCCTGGCCGTCCTGGCCGCTCTGGCCCGCCGGCTCGCCACCGCCGGCCTCCTCGCTCTCGGCGTCCTTGACCCCGCCGGGCTCGAGCTTCTCGAGCGTCCGGAAGCTCTCGAAGTCGTAACCGAGCTTTTCGAGGTACTCGCGCAGCTCGGCGCGCCGACGTCCGAGCGGGCGCTCGGGATCCTCGAAGCCGACCGCCTCCTCGTAGCTCTTCACCCGCGGCATGAGAACGAGCCGCTGCGCCTCGTCGACGTCGAGCATCCAGTAGAGCATGTCGTGGGCGACGCCCGACTCGTCGTCGCGCTCGGAGCCGGGGATGCCGTAGAGCCCGAGCACGAGCGGCGCGACCTGGCGGCTGTAGCCGCCGCCCTTCCCCATCGGGATGCCGCGCTTGCCGTAGCGGTCGCCGAGCTCGCCGGGATACGAGAGCAGCAGCATCCCCGGATCGATGTGGCGACCCGAAGTCTGCAGCGGCGGAAAGATCGCGTTCAGCGAGACGTCGCCCGACGCCAGCTTGACCTTCGTGTCGCCCGGCAGCGCCTGGTAGACGACGAACTGCGAGTCCTTCTCCCCCATGTGGCAGCCGAGGAAGAGGTCGTGGCTGATCGCGCCGTCCGCCGCGACGTAAGACTTGTCGATCTTCACGTCGAAGAGCTTCGCCTGCACCTCGCGCCACTTCGCGGAACGCACCTGTGGCGAGCCGCCGGCGACGAATCCGTTCGGCCACTCGCCCTCGAAGTTGATCGAGAGGTAGCGGATGAAGTGGCGCGGCCAGACGGTGTGGTCGAAGCAGGTCGACTTCGCGTAGTCGACCGAGCCGTCCGCGTTGCGGACCAGGAGGCCGATCTTCTCGAGGAGCCGGTTGAGGTTGAAGTCGCGGTTGCCGATGTCGGCGTCGGGCTCGAGCGTGTGGTCGGTCACGAGCATGACGAGCGCGTCGGGCCCCATCGCCGCGCACAGCTCGTTCACCAGGACGTCGATCGTGATGGCGACCATCGGGATCACGCCGGCGAAGTCCTTGTAGTCCTTCGGGAGCTTCAGGCGGATCGAGGGATCGGCGTGCTGCACCCACGGCTGCGGGTGGATGTGCATCCAGAAGAGGTGGCAGGCGACGTCGAGCGCGTCGAGGTAGCAGGTGGCGAAGCGGATCGACGGATCCTTCCGGACCAGCCCGACGAGCGCGTCCTTCATCGCGAAGTCGGTGCGCACCGCCTGCTCGACCTGCTGAAGGCTCTTCAGCGTCGCCCCGCTCGCCTTGGCCAGAAGCTGCTTCAGCGCCGTGAAGACCTCCCCCTTCGGTCCCATCACGGACGGCCGCAGCTCCTGAGCGAGCGGGTCGGCGAGCGACTCGGGCCAGGTGAGATGGTCGGCGCCGTGGCGATAGCTCTCGGCGACGCCCGGGAGATCGACCCGGCCGGCCGGCCCGAGCCCGGTGAGTCCGAACTTCTCGAGGAAGAAACGATCGGTGACGAGGTAGCCGTTCACCGGCTCCGCCGGCCAGGTGGTCCACCAGCCGACCACCGCGCACTTGACGCCGGACGCACCTAGCACGTCCCAGAAGTTCATCTGCTTGCGGTGCTGCGACGTCGCCGGCAGCTCGGGGTAGCTCCCCTTCACCGGGACCGTGATGTTCCGCACGCCGTGCGAGCCGCCGCTCTCCGTCGTGCGCGTCGGCGAGAAGCCGGTGGCGATCGACGTCCAGCTCTCGGCCGGATCGAGTCCGCCGCTGTAGGGGTCCATCGTCGCCCGCTCGCCGATGATCGGGACGAGGATGCCGCGCCGCCGCAGCTCCGCGAGCCGCGGCAGCTTGCCCTCGTCGAAGAGCGGCTTCACGAGGTCGAAGTCGAGCCCGTCGACGCCGATCAGGAGGAGCTTGCGGTCACGCGGCTGGAGTTCCGCGAGCTTCGTCTTCGCGCAGCTCGACGCGCCGGCGGCGAGCAGCAGGAGGAGCGTCCTCGACGCGCGATGGAGCAGGCGCGAGACGCGCGTGCGGTCGGGGCGGCTTGCCATGAGCGGAGGATACACTGCGAAAGATGTCGAGCCTCGCCGGCCGAGCGCTGCCGTTCCTGCCGTTCGTCGTCGCAATCGCCCTCGTCGCGGTCGGCCTCCACCTCGACTCCATCTCTGGCGGCGCGGCCGGACGGCTGCTCGAGGAACCGAGCAGCGGCTCGATGGGCGACTGGCTGCTCGGCGCCGCGCAGCCGGGCGCGTGGCTCGCCTTCGCCGGCGTCGTCCTCGGCGCGATCGCGGCCGCGCGCGAAGTGGAAGGGCGGCTCGGACCGGGGCCGCGCCGCGACTGGACCTCGCTCGGCGTCGCGGTCGCCGTCGTGATCGCGCTCGCCTCGCTGCGCGGCCTCGCGCTCGCCGGCAAGCGCCACGAGATCCAAGGCGTCGGGCCGGTCTGGTGCCTCGACGACGACATGATGATCACGCTGCGCTACGCCGCGAACCTGGCGCAAGGGCACGGCCTCGTCTGGAACGCGGGCGAGCGGGTCGAGGGGATCACGAATCTGTTGTGGGCCCTCGTGCTGGCGCTCCCCCACCTCTTCCTGGGACGCGACGTGGCGGCGCTCGCCGCGATCGCGCTCAACGGCGCGCTCCTCCTGTTCGCCGTCGTCCTCACGTCGCGGCTGGTGCGGCGCCTCGGCGGATCGGGCTTCGCGGCGACGCTCGCCGCCGTCGCGCTCGCCACGAACCAGGCGACGCTCCACTGGGCGGCCGCCGGGAGCGAGATGCTCCTGCTCGCCGTGCTGCTGCTGATCGTCGCGAGCGCCGTCGTCGACGAGAAACCGACCGACCGGTCGCTCGCGCGCGCCTGCATCGCGGGCGGGCTCGCTTGGCTCACGCGGCCCGACGCGCTGCCGGCGTTGGTCGCGCTGCTTCTTCCGATGCTGCTGGCGACGTTCCGCGGCGGGTCGGCCGGCCCGCCGCCGCGGCGCGCAGCGCTCAAGCTCCTCGCGCTCTTCCTCGCGCTCCCCGCCGGCGCGCTCGTTTTCCGACTGGTCTGGTACGGCTCGCCGCTCCCCAACACCTATTACCTCAAGCTCACCGGCTGGAGCGGCCGCCCGCTCGCCGGGATCGACTACCTGCTCCGGCTCCTGTCGCAGCACGGCGTGCACGTGGCGTTGACGGTCGCGGCGCTGCTCGCGGCGAGACGGCGTGGCGCGGCGCTGCTCCTCGCGGCGCTCTTCGCGCAGCTCGCCTACGTCGCCTACGCCGGTGGCGACGAGCTGCCGAAGCAGCGCTTCCTCGTGCCGATCGCGCCGCTGCTCTTCGCCCTCTCGCTCGTCGGCACGGAGCAGCTCGCCCATCGGATCGGCGGAGCGACCGAGGCGGTCGCCCGCTGCGCCGCCGCGGCCTGCCGGCCGATCTGGCTCCCCTTCGGCGTCGTCGCGCTCGGCGGGCTGGGTGGCGGCCTCCTTCCCGGCTTCATTGATCCGGGCGAGGCGAAGCGGGCGCTCGCCGAGAAGACGTCGGTGATGCTCGGCCTCGCGATCCACGCGAACACGCAGCAGGACGCCAAGGTCGCCCACTTCTGGGCCGGCGCGACCGCCTACTTCTCGCAGCGCGTCGCCATCGACCTGCTCGGGAAGTGCGACCCGACGATCGCCCATGAAGAGGCGAAGCCGGGCCTCCTGCGGCCGGGGCACAACAAGTACGACTTCGCCCACTCGCTCCGGCTCGAGCCCGACGTGGTGGTCGGCGGCCTCGGGGGGCGGCTCGCCCGGATCGACAAGGAGCGGTGGGCTCTCGGGCCCTATCGAGCCTTCGCCGAGATCTACGACGCCCCCGGCTTCCTCGCCTCCTACGTCGGCGCGCCCCTCGACGAGATCGGCCGGCTCGACCGGATGACGCAGCTCGTCGGAGGGCGCGACACCAAGCTCCCGCCCGAGTACGCGGAGGCGAGCCGCGCCTTCCACGCACTCTTCGTGCGCGCCGGCACGACTCGCGCGAAGCCGCCGGCGCAATGGACCGCGCCGACGCGGGAAGACCTGCGATGAACCAGTTCTGGGAGCACCACCTCTCGCCCGACCTCGTGCGCATCCCCTTCCCGCGCATCGGCGAGCTCCTGACCAACGGCATCCCGATCCGGTACTACTCACTCGCCTACCTGCTCGGGCTGGCGCTCGCGTGGTGGTTCATGAAGCGGCTCGCGCGGCGGCGCCTGATCGCGCTTAACGAGACGATGGTCGCCGACCTGATCATCCCCTTCGCGCTGCTCGGCGTGATGGTCGGCGGCCGGCTCGGCTACGTCCTCTTCTACGACGTCGACCCCGCCACCCACCGCTACTCGTGGCTCGACCATCCCTGGAAGATCCTCCAGATCTGGGAAGGTGGCATGGCGAGCCACGGCGGCGTCCTCGGCGTGCTCGTCGCCATGTGGATGTTCGCGCGCCGCCGCGGCGTGCCTCTGCTCCACCTTCTCGACCTCTGCTGCCTCACCGCGCCGATGGGACTGTTCCTCGGCCGCCTCGCCAACTTCATCAACGGCGAGCTGTGGGGCCGGCCGTCGACGGTGCCGTGGGCCGTCGTCTTTCCAGCCTCGACGCCCGCCGACGCCGGCTTCGTGGCCGCCCACCCCGAGCTCTCGGACTACTTCGCGCGCGGGCTTGCGCCGCGCCATCCGTCGCAGCTCTACGAGGCGCTCGGCGAGGGGCTGCTGCTCGTGATCCTCCTGCTCGCGCTCCATCGCCGGCTCCTGCCGCGGACCGGCACGCTGACGGCGCTCTTCCTCCTCGGCTACGGCATCGCGCGCGAGATCTGCGAGCACTTCCGCGAGCCCGACAAGCAGATCGGCTTCGATTGGCTCGGCCTCACGCGCGGGCAGCTCCTCACCGCCGTCATGCTCCTCGCCGGAGCGCTCGTGCTCGTCCAGGCGGCGCGCGGCAGGACGAAGAGCTGGGCGCCGCCGCCGCCGTGAAGCCGCTACGCTTCACGAACTCACGGAGGATCGACCATGGGTCGCAGCGCCAGCCTCGCGTCGTTGCTCGTCTGTGCCGCAGCGAGCCCGCTCCTCGCGCGGGGGGACGACGCTGCCGCGAAGGCGATCGAGAAGCTGAAGGCGGCCGGCGCGATCGTCCTGCCGCTCGCGCAGGGGAGCGACGAGCTCTCGGTGAACTTCGCCGTGCAGGGAGCGAAGGCGGGCGACGCCGAGATCGCCGCGCTGAAGGAGGTCCCGAAGGTCGTCGAGCTCAACCTCGGCGGCACGAAGGTGACCGACGCCGGGATGAAGGTCGTCGGCGCGCTCGCCGACCTGCGCCGGCTCCAGCTCCAGAAGACGGCGATCGGCGACGCGGGGATCGAGGCGTTGAAGGAGCTCGCCAAGCTCGAGTCGCTGAACCTCTATGCAACGAAGGTCACCGACGCGGCGCTCGTCCACGTCCAGGCGTTGAAGGGCCTGAAGAAGCTCTACCTCTGGCAGACCGGCGTGACCGACGAGGGCGTCTCGAAGCTCAAGGCCGCGCGCGCCAGCCTCGAAGTGAACACCGGCGCGCCGCCGCCGCTGCCGCCGCCGAAGGCGCTGACCTGCTGCGAGAAGGCGTCAGCGGAGGGCAAGGCGTGCGACCACCCGTGCTGCAAGGCGGCCGCAGAAAAGGGGCGCGTCTGCTTCAAGTGCAACCCGGAGAAAGCCGCGACTTGCTGCGAGAAGGCGGAGGCCGAGGGGAAGGAGTGCGACCATCCGTGCTGTGTCGAGGCGCGCAAGGCCGGGAAGCTCTGTGAAAAGTGCAACCCAGGCAAGAAGTAGCGCGATCTCGCGGGGTCATCGCAGCTGAAGCTCGATCTCGCGAAGCCATTCGTTGATATCCGGATCGCGCGGATCCCCCGATTCGAGCGCGGCGGCGGCGAGGACGCGGGCGAGTTCAAGTTCCTCGCGCGCGAGGTCGGGCCTGCCGGCCTTGCGCTCGGCTTCGGCAAGGCGGGCGAGGGTCAGGATCCCGGTCACGTTGCCCCACGGGCGCGGGCAGCGCAGCCGCGCGACGCGGGATAGCCGGGCTCGCGCCTGCTCGCGGTCGCCGCGGACGGCGGCGGCGTCGGCGAGGTCGGCTTCGATCGCGCCGATCACGGAGCGCGCGAAGGGGTCGGGCTCGTCGTCGCGGTCGAGGCCGCGGATCGGCGGCGGCGAATAGGGCGGGCGCTCGAGGTCGGCGCTGCCCGGAAGCTTCAGCCGGTAGAGCAGCCCGCGGCGGTCGCGCTCGAGCCCTTCGAAGTTGCTCGCCACGTCGGGAGTGAAGGCGGGACGGAACGGCGGCCGCGGCTCGCCGCGCCGCGCCGCACGCAGCGCCTTCAGGATCTCGGGATCGCCCGGAAGCTGGAGCGGCGAGACGATCTGCACGTCGGGCCGCGCGCCCTCCGTGAACTGGAGCGCGAAGAGCGGATAGAGGGCCGAGTCGCTTCCCGAGAGGAACTGCGCGTCCTTCGGCAGCTCGGCGAGCAGCGCCCTGCCGTAGTCCACCGCGAGCCAGCCGTCGCTCCGATCGCACGCCCGCCAGTTCCGCACGAGCAGCAGCGCCGGCAGCGCGAGCGCGACGCACGCGGCGGCGACGCGCGCGACCTTCGCGCCGCTCGCTTCGGTCGGCTTGACCGCCGCGCGCGCCGCGATCGCTCGAGCCGCCGCGTCGATCCCGACGCCGACGAGCAGCGCGACGCCGACGAAGCCGCTCGTCAGGTAGCGCGGATAGAGGAAGAGGTCCCACCAGGCGCCGTGCAGCGCGAGCGGCGCCAGATTGCAGAGCCACAGCAGCGCGACGGCGACGACGACGCTCGACCGTCCGCTGCGCCACAGCGACCACGCGCCGATCAGCGCGAGCACGACGCCGACGGCCGTGAGCTCGCGCCCGAGCTCCTTCACGTGGTGGCCGAGGATCGTCGTGTGGTCGGCCGCCGACTTCGCCCACGCGTGGCTCTGGTGGAAGTCGCGCGTCAGGTAGGCCTGGAGCGGCGCGAGGCGGGTGAGGTCGTGAAGCTCCTTCGGTCCGCTTCCGCTCCACGGCGCGCCGCCGCCCGGCTCCATCGGGACGCGGTACTCGAGCCCGGGGTCGGCCGCGGCCCGGATCGGCAGGTAGCCGTAGACCAGGAGTCCGGGCACGAGCGCGAGCAGCGCCGCTCCCCACAGCTTCGCACGGCGCAGCTCCGCCGGCGCCCGCCCCGCGACCACGGCGAGCAGCGCCGGCACGTGCGCGACGACCATCGCGTGATTCGCCAGCCCGAAGCCGAGGAGGACGTTGTGGCCGACGAGCCAGCGGCCGCGCCGCTCGACGACCCAGCGCGCCGTGCACCAGAGCAGCGCCGCCGAGAAGAGCGCCGCGAGCGGATAGGTGCGCGCGACCGTCGCCTCGCTCCAGATCGGCGCGAGGAAGGCGAGCGACAGCCCGCCGCCGATCGCCGCGATCCGCCCCGCGCCGAGCCGCCGCAGCGCGCGAGCGAGCAGCTCCGACGATCCCGCCGCGCAGAGCGCGCTCAGCAGGTTGGCGCGCCACGCGATCGACCCGAGCGGCACGATCGCCGTGAACGCCTTCGTCAGCAGCAGCCAGAGCGGATACCCGGTCGGATGAGGGATCCCGAGCCGGTGCGCCGCCGCCACGAGCTCGCCCGAGTCGCCGACCCCCACCGTCGGGCAGAGCGTGAACCAGTAGACGACGAACGCGACGAGGAAGGCCATCACCGGGAGAGCGTAGCAGCCCGCCCGTTCGTCGCCCGACCGGCCGCCGGCCGGCTCAAAGGATCGGCGAGAGCAGCCGCGCCAGCGTCTGCCGCAACCGAGTGAGCCGGCCCGTGCGCGCGAGTTCGTCGAGCGTCACCTCGCGCGCCTGCACGACGTCTCGCACGAAGCGCCGCTCGAGCGCGCCGGCGAACGCCGCGTCGTTCACGAGCGCTCCGATCTCGAAGTTGAGCCGGAAGCTGCGGATGTCGACGTTGGCCGAGCCGATGAAGGCGACCTGGCCGTCGACGACCAGCGTCTTCGCGTGCAGCATCGACGGCTCGTACTCGAAGATGCGAACGCCGCCGCGCAGGAGCTTGCCGTAGTAGGAGCGCGCGGCGAGCGCGACGAGGCGCAGGTTGCTGCGCTCGAACGTCGGCACCAGCACGCGCACGTCGACCCGCCGAAGCGCGGCGCTGACGAGCGCGCTCATCGTCGCCTCGTCGGGGATGAAGTAGGGGCTCGTCAGCTGAACGCGTCGCCGCGCCGAGGCGACCCCCGCGAAGTGGACCATCGCGCTCGCGTTGTGCTCCTGGTCGGGTCCGCTCGGGACGATGGCGACGAGCGAGCCGGGGCTCCGGACCGGCGCCTCGGCCGCCGGCGGCGGGAGCGTGCCGCCGCCCGTGAACGCCCAGTCTTCGATGAACGCGTGCGCCAGGGACTGCACCGCCGGGCCGCGCAGCTCGAGGTGGGAGTCCCGGAAGCTCTTGAGTCCCTCGCGGCGGCGACGCCCCGAGTACTCGTCGCCGACGTTCATCCCGCCGGTGAAGCCGACCTCGCCGTCGACGACGATCAACTTGCGATGGTTGCGCAGGTGGACCGCGAGGCGGCGGCGCAGCGGATTCATGGGCTGGAACGCGCGCGCCTTGCCGCCCGCCGCGACGATCGCCCGGAGGAAGCGCGCATTGATGGCCATGGAGCCGAGCGCGTCGTAGATCAGGCGCACCTCGACGCCATCCTTGGCGCGCTCGTGCAGGAGAGCGAGGAAGCGCCGTCCGGTCTCGTCATTCCGGATGATGTAGTACTCGGCCCACACGAACCGCCGCGCCGCCTTGATCGCCGCCTCGATGCGCTCGAACGTCAGCGCGTCGTCGGTGAGCAGCTCGACCGCGTTGCCGCCCGTGGGCGCGAGCCCCGTGAGCGCGACCGCGAGATCGACGAGGGAATCACCGGACTCGACGTCGCCCCCTTTTCGCGCCGCGACGGCGCCCAGGTCCTTGCGCACCAGCGCCGCCGCACGCTGCCGCTTGAGCATCACCCGCTTCACGCTCGGGCTGGCGAGCAGGAAGAACGCGGTCGCGCCCGCCGCCGGGAAGGCGAGGATCGCGAAGATCCAGGTGAGCGTTCCCTGCACGCCGTGGCCGCGCGTGAGCGCGCGCGCGATGGCCCAGACATCGAACGCGACGATCGCGGCCGAGAGGAGCGTCGCTCCCGTGAGATTCGTCGCCGCGAACGAGCGGAGCTGCGACCAGAACTGCGCCAGCACGTCGACCATGTGCGCCGGAGAATACGCCCGGCGAGCGGCGGGGCGGCGGCGGCCGCGCGCTCGCACCGGCCGCCGTTGAACCTCGCTCGATCCTGAGCGATATGCTCTCCCGCCGGCCGGCCGCCCGAGTCACGGAGAGTCCCCGATGCTGCGCTTCTTCGGCTTCCTCTTCCTTCTCGCGCTCGGCGTGGGCGCCTGGGGCTGGTGGCAGGACTGGTTCAGCTTCGAGACGTCCGAGCACGGCGGCAAGTCGAGCTACACGGTCAACGTCGACAAGGACGAGATCGCCCGCGACCTCGAGACCTACGAGCAGAAGCTCCACGCCGGCCTCGAGGCGATCAACCACAAGATCGCCGGCCTGAGCGACCGCGCCCGCACCGCCAGCGCGAAGTCGAAGCCGGAGCTCGAGGAGCAGATCCGCGAGCTCGAGCAGAAGAAGGGCGAACTCGAGTCGCTGCGCGACCTCAGGAACACGCCGCCGGAAGAGCTCCCGGCCAAGAAGAAGAAGATCGACGAGGCGCTGCGCATCGACGGCGACCGCTGATCACGCGCGTCAGGTCCCTCGCGGCACTCGCAGCTCTCGCGGGACATGGAGCGCGAGCGCCGGCACCCGCGCGGCGATCACGACCTCGCGGCCGCCCTCGATCCGCACGACGCGGACCCAGTGGATCTGCAGCGTGACGCGCGACGGGTCGCGCACCGCGTCGTCGCCGGGATCGCCGCTTTCCGCGACTGCGCCGACGCTCGCGTGGAGCGCGATCGTCTCGTCGTTGCGACCGCGGACTGCGCGCGTGCGCGGATCGGGCTGCATCTGGAAGACGGCGACCGACCGGTCGGGGCGTTCCCCCCGGCTCCGAACGAGCTGATCGAGAACGCCCTGCGCCGCGGGCACCTCGTCGGGGCCGAACGCGAACCGGCCGAGCAGCTCGATCACCTCCGCGATCGGCACGACCGCCGTCCCGTGAGGCGAACGGGAATGGCGGGAGAATCGGTGGCGGGCGAGGAACGCCTCGACCCGCCGCGCGTTCCCTTCGAGCGACGAGGCGACGTGCGGCGCCTCCTGCTTGAACCACGCGTGCGTCGGCGCGGCGAGCGACGGACGCACCGGCGCGACCGGTCGAAGCGACGAACCGCCCGGGTCGAGGCTGAGCGCGTGGCGCAGGTCGCGCGTGGAGCGGCCGCGATGCGCGAGCACGTGCTGCCGGACCCGCTCCTCGCGGCGCGCATGGTCGACGAACTGCGGGAGGAGTCGCTCGGGCAGGAACGCGCGGCAGGAGCCGAGGCGGCGGCGCTTGTAGCCGAAGAAGCGGTCGCGCGTCTTCAGCAGACCGGCGAGGTTCGCGGCCGGCGGACTCGCCGCGTAGGTGACCGTGAGGCCCGGGATCGAATCGCCGCACGCGAGCTTCGCGCCGCCGATCAGGAGCTGCGCGCCGCCCTCCGAGCGCGCGGCCGGCTCGTCGCCTTGCGCGTCGATCTCGGTGAGGGCGGAGCGCGAGATCTCGGTCGCCAGGGCAGGGAGCAGATCCTGGAGCGGCGGGAGCGCCCCCCCCGTCGCCGAGAGCTCGACGTGCGACCGCGCAAACGCAGCGAGCAGCTCCTGGCGCCCGACGTCGCCGGCCGGCCGCTGCAGCAGGCGGGTCCACTCGTGCCGCGACCGATCGATCCAGGTGTGGAACGCGCCGTTCAGATCGGGGCGCCCGGCGGTGTCGACGAGCAGCGCGCGGCGCGCCGCCTTCCCGCTCGAGAGCTCGGCCGCGACTCCAAGGAAGAAGAGACGCAGCGCGTCGAGCAGGCTCGCCGGCGCCGCGTCGGCGGCGACGTCGTGGCCCGATCGCGGCGCGGCGGGAATGGCGCGCACGAGCTCGCCTCGCCCTAGGAAGAAGTCGCCTCCGCCGCAGTAGCTCGCCGACTCGATGAGGTCGACGAAGTCGGGCGAGAAGAGATCGAGGAGCGAGAGGACGCAGGCGGCCTGCGCTGCCGCGGTGTAGCGAAGGTAGGTGTGGCGCGGGAGGCAGGCGCGCAGCGGCTCGAGCGTCTTCGCCTCGCCGGGTGGCAGGCTGCCGCTTCCGTCGTGCCCATCCGACCCGTCGTCGAGCAGCAGGACGTCGATCGATCCGAGGTCGCGCGAGCGGAGCAGCCTCGCGAGCTGGTCGAGCTGGACGGGGTGGCGCGAGACCGTGATGAAGAGGCAGCCCGAGTTCGACCTTCCTCCGGGGCGCGTGCGCCAGTCGTCGAGCTGCCGGCCGAGCTCCTCGCCGTCGCGATGGAGCGACGGGTTCCCGAGGAAGGTCCAGCCCGCCGCCTCGGGCGACGTCGCGCCGAGGTCGCGCTCCAGCCGGCGACGCGCCGCCGCGTGGTGCGACTCGTTCGCCCCGGTGAGCGCGATCACCATCTGGAAGCCGTTGTCGCGCGCGAGCGCCGCGACCGCCGTCATCGAGAGCCGCTTGCTGCTCTGCGAGTAGCCGAGCAGGAGCCCGGTCCGGTGGCCGGGCGACGCGTCGGGCGGGAGGCACTGCGACAGCACCCGCACCGCCTCTTCGCGCACGCGCTCCCAGGTCTCGGGGCCGTCGAGGGCGCCGCTCGCCACGAGGTGCGCGCCGAGGCGATCGCCGTGGCCGCCGCGGGCGACGTGCCACAGAGTCAGCGGCTCGGGCTGGGTTGGCTGGGCGGTGACGCGGATCATGGGTGGGTGCGAGCGTGCGCCGGTGGGTCGGCACTCCTGGCCTCCGTGGTTACATCGGGAAGCTCGCCGTGGCGAACGGCTGGAGTTCGGAGAGTCGCTCCGGAACCGGACGCTTTTTCCGCTTCGCGCGCCGCGAGTATCGTGGGTGCATGCGCGCCGCCGGAGTCGTCGTCGCTCTCGTCGGGACGCTGCTCGGATGAGCTCGCGAGCACGAGGGAGGCGCGGCCGGCAAGGAGGAAGCGATGGCGAAGGACGCGATCGTCGTCCGCAGCTTTGCCTTCCGGTCGGGCGAGCTCATCCCCCGCCGCCATGCCTATCCCGACGAGGGGCAGAACGTCTCGCCCGCCCTCTCGTGGTCGAACGTGCCGGCCGCGGCGAAGGAGCTGGCGCTGATCTGCGACGATCCCGACGCTCCCACGGCCAAGCCGTGGGTCCACTGGGTGATCTACAAGATCCCGCCGAGCGTGGCCGGACTCGCCGAGGGGATCCCCGCCGACGCGACGGAGCTGACACAGCCGGCGGGAGCGCGGCAGGGGCTCAACTCGTGGAAGCGCTCCGGCTGGGGCGGCCCGATGCCGCCCGAAGGCGATCCGCCCCACCACTACCACTTCAGGGTCTACGCGCTCGACGCGCCGCTCGCTCTCGCCGCCGGAGCGACGAAGGAGGAGCTCCTGCGCGCGATGTCGGGCCACGTGGTCGCGCAAGGAGAGGTCGTCGGCACCTACCGAAGGTGAGCCGTCGCCGCCGAAACGTACGTAGTGTGACCCTGCCCCCGACCATGAGGCCCGCTCGCATGAACCTCGCAACCTGGATCGCCGCCGTCGCCCTGCCGTCGTGCGGTGGCGCACCGCAGGAGAGAGCGGCGGCCCAGGCGCTCCAGGACGACTCCGCCATGAAGCCGCGCTACTCGAAGTCGAACTTCGACGTCACCCCGCTTGCGCGCGAGAAGGTCGCGGCGCTCGCCGAGAAGCTCGACCCCGACGCTCGGCGCGTGACGCAGAGCGCCGAGACGGAGCGCCCCTTCTGCGGCGCGCTGGTCGACAACCACAAGGAAGGCGCCTACGTCTGCGTCGTCTGCGGGCTGCCCCTCTTCTCGAGCGCGAACAAGTTCGACTCGGGGACGGGCTGGCCGAGCTTCTTCCAGCCGTTCGACCGCGACCACGTCGGCGAGCACGTCGACGTCCGCCACGGCATGCGCCGCACCGAGATCCACTGCGCGCGCTGCAGCGCCCACCTCGGCCACGTCTTCGACGACGGGCCGCCGCCGACCGGCCTGCGCTACTGCCTGAACTCGGTGGCGCTGCGCTTCTTCGAGAAAGACCAGCCGCTCCCGCCCGAGAGCCAGCCGGTCCACGCCGAGACCGCCTACTTCGCCGGCGGCTGCTTCTGGGGCGTGGAGCACTGGCTCCAGCAGGGAGCGGGAGTGATCAATGCCGAGAGCGGCTACATGCAGGGCCAGGTCGACCACCCGACTTATCGGCAGGTCTGCTCCGACACGACCGGCCACGCCGAGACGGTGAAGGTGGTCTTCGATCCGGCGCGCATCAGCTTCGAGCGCCTCCTCGAGGCGTTCTTCAAGCTGCACGACCCCACGCAGCTCGACCGCCAGGGGCCCGACGTCGGCGACCAGTACCGCTCCGGCATCTGGACCACGAGCGACGCGCAGAAGACGGCCGCCGAGGCGTTCGTGAAGAAGGTCGCGGCGAGCAAGCGCTACGGCTCGCGCCCCATCGTCACCCGCATCGAGCCGGCGAAGACCTTCTGGCCCGCCGAGGAGTACCACCAGGACTACGTCGAGAAGACGGGCCGCGCCTGCCACGTCGTCAATCCGTGGTCGACGGGAGCCAAGGCCGGCGATTGAGCCCTCGCTTCGGTAAGTTCCGTCGGTCGACCCCGCGGAGACCGGAGTGGTCGCGCTCGTCACGTCGCTTCTCGCCCTGCGCTTGATCGGCGCCGACGACGCGGCACGGGCGTTCGAGAAGACCGTCGCGCCGACGCTGGCGAGCGAGTGCGTGCGCTGCCACGGCCCCGCACGCCAGCGCAGCGAGCTGCGCGTCGATTCACGTGCTGCGCTCCTGCAAGGCGGGAAGCGCGGGCCCGAGCTGGTGCCGGGCGACCCCGACGCGAGCCGGATCGTGGCGGCGATCCGACACAGCGACTCCGACCTCGAGATGCCGCCGAAGCGGACGCTCGCGCCGGAGGTCGTCGCCGCGTTCGAGGAGTGGATCCGCGGCGGCGCTCCGTGGCCGGAAGGGTTCGAGCTGCCGGCGGCGGCGAACGCTGCCGACGCGCCGCTCGCCGAGACCTGGGCCTTCGAGCTGCCGCGAGCGAGCGAACCGCCGGCCGTGCGCGCCTCCGACTTCGTCCGCGATCCGATCGACGCCTATGTCCTGGCCCGGCTCGAAGCCGCCAGCCTCGCATCCTCGCCTCCCGCCGACCGCCGGACGCTGATCCGCCGCGCGACGCTCGACGTCACCGGATTGCCGCCGACGCCGGAAGAGGTCACGGCCTTCGTCGCGGACGAGCGGCCCGACGCGTGGGAGCGCGCCGTCGATCGGCTGCTCGCTTCACCGCGCTACGGCGAGCGCTGCGCGCAGGACTGGCTCGACGTGGTGCGCTTCGCCGAGACGAACGGCTTCGAGATGAACCAGCCGCGCGCGCAGGCGTGGCCCTACCGCGACTGGGTGATCGGCGCGTTCAACGACGACCGTCCGTGGAGCGAGTTCGTGCGCGCGCAGCTCGCCGGCGACCAGCTTGGCGAGGACTCCGCCACCGGCTTCCTCGTGGCCGGGGCGTGGGACGAGGTGAAGAGCCCCGATCCGGAGCTGACGGCGGTGCAGCGCGACGACGAGCTCCACGGGATGGTCTCGATGGCCTCGGCGGCCTTCCTCGGGCTGACCGTCGGCTGCGCGAAGTGCCACGACCACAAGTTCGACCCGGTCGTCCAGCGCGACTACTTCGCGCTGCGCGCCTGCTTCGAGGGCGTGCAGTTCGGGACGCGGCCGTGGCGCGACGGCGGCGCGCTCGCTCGCGCGCTGCCGGGCCGCGAGCCGGTGAACGTGCGCCGCAACGTCGAACGCTTCGAGCCGGTCGTCGCGCGGCGCGTGCGCTTCGTCGTGAAGGCGACGAACCTGGGCGAGCCCTGCCTCGACGAGCTCGAGATCCTCTCGGCCGGCGAGCCGGCGACGGACGCCGGCGGAACGCGCGCGAACGTGGCGCTCGCCGCCCTCGGCGCGATCGCGCGCGCCTCGAGCGTCCAGGCCGGCAACCCGCGCCACACGCTCGACCACGTGAACGACGGCCGCTACGGCAACGACCACAGCTGGATCCCGCGCGAGATCGACGGCTGGGTCGAGATCGAGCTCACGCGGCCGACGCTGATCGACACCGTCGTCTGGGGCCGCGACCGGGAGGGCGCTTTCCAGGATCGCCTCGCCACCGACTACCAGATCGAGGTCCTCGTCGACGGCGTGGGCTGGCGCGTCGTTTCGAGTTCGGAAAACCGCGCGCCGCTCCGTCCGGCGCCGCAGGTCTATGCCGGCCGCTTCGATCTGACGCCGACGACGACGCGCCGGCTCGAGCGCGGCAATCCGATGGAGCCGCGCGAGCCGGTGACGCCGGGAGGCGTCACGATCGTCGGCGTGCCGTTCGATCTCGCCGACGCGGAGTCCGAGCCGGCGCGGCGGCTCGCGCTCGCGGAGTGGATCGCATCGACGCAGAACCCGCTCACGGCGCGCGTGATCGTGAACCGGATCTGGCACCACCACTTCGGGCGCGGGCTGGTCGAGACGCCGAGCGACTTCGGGTCGATGGGCGGACGGCCGAGCCATCCGGAGCTGCTCGATCGCCTCGCGCTCGACCTCGTCGCCGGCGGCGGGCGGTTGAAGGCGATCCACCGCCGCATCCTCCTCTCGAACACCTACCGGCAGTCGAGCGCGCCGCGCGACGACGGGCTCGCGCGCGACGCCGACGCGCGGCTGCTCTGGCGTTTCCCTCCGCGGCGGCTGCCGGCCGAGACGATCCGCGACTCGATGGTCGCGGTCGCGGGTGCGCTCGATCTGCGAAGCGGCGGGCCGGGCTTCTCGTCGTTCGTGCCCAACGACAACTACGTGCGCATCTACGAGCCGAAGAGCGAGTTCGGGCCCGACGACTTCCGCCGCTCGATCTACATGACGAGGGTGCGCATGCACACGGACGGAACGTTCGGCGCCTTCGACACGCCGGACGGCGGGCAGCCCTGTCCGCGCCGCGCGATCTCGAACACGCCGCTCCAGGCGCTTGCGCTCCTGCACTCGCCTTTCGCGCAGGAGGTCGCGCGCCGGTTCGCGCAGCGGCTCGAGCGGGAGTGCGTAGCGGACGCGAGCGCCGCACTCATCAAAGAGAGAGTCGCGCGCGCTTTTGAGCTCGCCTTCCAGCGGGCGCCGGCGCAAGACGAGCTCGCGGCGGCGCGGAGCCTCGCCGAGTCCCACGGCCTCGCCGCCTGCTGCCGCGCGCTGCTCGCGACGAGCGAGCTCTGCGGGCTCGAGTGAAGGACGCGCGATGAGGCGGCGCTCGACGACGCAACCCTGGTTCGACCGCCGCGAGTTCTTCGCGCGCTGCGGCAGCGGGTTGTCCGGAATCGCGCTCGCGGCGCTGCTCGCGCAGAGGCGGCTTCTCGGCGCGACCTCTCGCGACGACGAGCGCGCTCCGATCCGGCCGGCGATCGACCCGCGCGCTCCGCTCCGCGCCCGGCCGCCCCACTTCCCGGCCAAGGCGACGCGAGTGCTGTACTTGTTCTGCTCCGGCGCGCTGAGTCACGTCGACACCTTCGACTGGAAGCCGGAGCTCGAGAAGCGCGACGGGACGCCGCTGCCGGGCGGCGAGGGGCTCGTCACCTTCCAGGGCGAGCAGGGGAACCTCACGCGCAGCCCGTGGCGCTTCCGGCCGCGCGGCGAGTGCGGCAAGCAGGCGTCCGACCTGCTGCCGAATCTCGCCGAGCGCGTCGACCGCATGTGCTTCCTGCACGGCATGACGGCGAGGAGCAACACCCACGGGCCGGGCGAGAACCAGATGAGCACCGGCTTCACGCTCGAAGGGTTTCCCGGCATCGGCGCCTGGGTCAGCTACGCGCTCGGCACCGAGTGCGACGACCTGCCCGCCTTCGTCGCCATCCCCGATCCGCGCGGGCTGCCGCAGTCGATGGGAAACCACTGGGGCTCGGCGTTCCTCCCCGCCGTCTTCCAGGGCACCGTCTTCTCCGCGAGCCGGCCGATCGCGCACCTCGATCCGCCGACGGGAGTCGGCGCCGACGAGGACCGCGACGCGCGCGCGCTCACGCGCTTCCTCGACGAGCGGCGGCTCGAGCGCTTTCCCGGCGACGCCGAGCTCGCCGCCCGCATCTCGAGCTTCGAGCTCGCGGCGCGGATGCAGCTTCGCGCCGCGCAGGTCGGCGATCTCGGGAGCGAGAGCGCCGCGACGCGCGCCGTCTACGGCTGCGACGACGCGAACCCGATCCAGGCCGGCTTCGCGCGCAACTGCCTGCTCGCGCGGCGGCTGCTCGAATCGGGCGTGCGCTTCGTCCAGCTCTTCAACGGCGCCTACGCGATGGGCGAGGGCGTGGGCAACTGGGACGGGCACAAGCAGCTCGCGCAGCAGTACGCCGTCCACGCGCCGATCCTCGATCGGCCGGCGGCGGCGCTGCTCGACGACCTCGGATCACGCGGGCTGCTCGACGACACGCTCGTCGTCTTCACCACCGAGTTCGGCCGCATGCCGACCTTCCAGAAGGGCGCGAGCGGCCGCGACCACAATCCCAAGGGCTTCACGGTCTGGCTCGCCGGCGCCGGCGTGAAGGCGCCGTTCAGCTTCGGCGCGACCGACGACTTCGGCTGGAAGGCCGTCGACGGCGTCGCCACCATCTACGACCTCCACGCCACGATCCTCCACCTCCTCGGCCTCGACCACCAGCGCCTCAGCTGGTACCACAACGGCATCGAGCGCCGCCTCACCGACGTCCACGGCCGCGTCCTGACCGAGATCCTGGCGTGAGGCTCGGCGAGGCCGCCGGCCGCTACCGCGCCGTCCTCGGCACGAGGTCGATCTGCAGGCTCGGATCGGCGGCCGGCACGTCGCTCGTCGGGAGGCCGAGCTCGTGGCGCACGAGGTTGCAGCCCTGCGCGATGGCGGTCGCCTTGTAGAAGGCGATCTCGCGGTTGCAGCCCTGGCGACCGAAGCCGCAGTCGCTCGAGACGATCAGTTGCTCCGGCGGGATGTGGTCGAGCGCGCGGCGGATGCGGGCGGCGACCTCCTCGGGCCGGTCGGCTTGCAGCGTCCGGTGAGAGACGGCGCCGATGCAGACCTTCTTCCTCTTGTCGCCCTTGAAGCGCTCGAAGAATCGACCAAAGAGCTCGACGTCGCGGAAGTCGCGGTCGGTCATCTCGACGGTCCAGACGTCGCCGCGGCACGCATTCATGTACAGCTCGAAGGAGGCCGCGTAGCTCGTGTCGTCGATCACTCGCTGCATGTTGGGGTTGCCCCAGCAGGTGTGGGTCCAGATCTCGACGTCGTCGAGCCCCTCGACCTCGCGGTTGTAGGCCTCGAGCATGAACTTCACCTGCTCGTGCTCCTTGCCGTAGGTGTTGGCCATGAAGTGGAGCGTCGGCTCCTCGACCTGGATGGAGCGGCAGCCGGCGTCGCGGAGCGCCTTGAGCTCCTGGTTCATGGCGACCGCCATGTCCCACACGACCTCGCGCTTGTCCTTGTAGTGCGGAGCGTGGAGGTCGAGGAAGAGGCCCATGACCTGCGAGCAGCAGGTGCCGAAGCGCACCGGCTTGCGCGTCTTCCCCTGCGCGAGCCGCCAGATCTTCGGGTAGTCGAGCGGGCGATGCTCGATCTTCGAGACGACGCGCGGCCAGCGCCAGCCGGTGTAGATCTCGTTCAGCAGCGTGCCGGGCGGGTAGCGCAGCCACGGCGAGCGCGTCTCCTCCGACTGGAGATGGTCGCCCTCGAAACCCGCGAAGCGCTGCAGCGGGTAGTGGTGCCACGAGCGGCCGGCGAAGTCCTCGTCGCAGTGGAGGTCGCCGTGCGTGAGGAGGTCGAGGCCGGCGCGCTCCTCGTCGCCGATCACGGCAGCGTAGGCGTCCTGGATCTTCTCGCGGAAGCGCACGTCCATCATGCAGGTGTCGAGCGGGCGGCCCCACATGCTCACGTCGAACCAGCGCGGCCGCGGCCACGAGCCGGTCACGGTGCTGGGGAGGATCCGGTCCTTGGTCACGGTGAACATGGCGGGTTCCTCCTGCCGAGACGGGCCCCGACCTACCGGTGCATCACCCAGCCTTCGGGGTCGACCTCGACCTTCGCGCCGGCGGGGAGCTCGAGCGAGCCGCGGCCGTCCTTCATCTCGACGCGCTTCGCGTCGCCGTTCACGCGCACCGGGACCGGCATCGGGAAGGGCAGGCCGGCCGGCGCCTTCCACTCGAGCGCGAGCTCCTTCTCGGTCTGCTCCACGACGAGCTCCGGCAGCGCCGCCTGCCGCAGGTAGACCTCGAAGAGCCACGCGAGGTCGACGCCCGAGACCTTCTCGGCGATCGCGCGGATCTCCCCGGTGTCGCTGAAACGGATCTGCGAGCCGTCGGTCACCTGCTCGAGCTTCGGGTCGGGGTAGGCCATGCGGCGCAGAGCGACGAAGAACTTCTCGTCGCCGATCACCCAGCGCAACGCGTGCATGAAGCAGGCGCCCTTGCTGTAGATGTCGCCGTTGTAGGCCTCGCGGCTGTCGAGCGGTTCGCGCGGCGCCACCGGCCGGCGGTTCTGGATCCCGCGCCGCTGCCGGCGCATCTCGCGGACCAGCCCGTCGCGCCCGCGCAGCTTTTCGAGGGTGAGCGCCTGCATGTAGGTCCCGATCCCCTCGTGGATCCACATGTCCTTCCAGTCGCGGCAGGTGACGAGGTTGGCCCACCACTCGTGCGCGAACTCGTGGTTGTGGAGCCAGTCGTAGCCGTCCTTCTCCGCGCGGAACTCGTTGCCGTAGGCGGTGATCGACGCGTGCTCCATGCCGAGGTGCGGCGTCTCGGCGACGCCGTACTTCTCGGCGCGGAAGGGATAGGGCCCGCACAGCTCCTCGAAACACTTCATGTCGCGCAGGAAGAAGGGCAGCGCCTTGCGGCCCTGCTTCTCGTGCTCGGGCAGCACGTAGAACATGACGGGGACCTTGTCGCCCGCGATGCTCGCGTAGTCGTCGCGGATCAGCTCGTAGGGCGCGATGTTGAGGGCGATGCAGTAGTTGCTCACGGGCGTGTCGAGCCGCCAGTGGAAGGTGCGCGTGCCGTTGCGGTTGTGCTCGTCGCCCTTCAGCTTCCCGTTCGAGGCGCAGACGAGGTCGCCCGGCACCGTGGCGAAGAGATCGAAGGTCTCGGCCTTGTCCGAGGGGTGATCCTTGCACGGCCACCAGAGGTCGGCGCCGTCCATCTGGCAGGTGGTGGCGATCCACGGCCGTCCGTCGGCCATCGTCGCCCAGGTGAAGCCGCCGTCCCACGGCGCATTGGGCGCGACGCGCGGCGCGCCGCCGTACTCGACCGCGGCGGTGAACTCCTCGCCCGTCTCGAACCGGCGCGGAAGCGCGATCGAGACCATCCCGCCCTGCTGCACGAACGGGAGCTCGGTCTTGTCGCTCTCGCAGCGCGCGACCTTCAGCGCGTCGTCGAGATCGAGCAGGAGGTGGTCGAGCCGCTCGACCGCGCGCGCCGTCACCTCAAGCCGGCCCTGGATCGTCTGGCTCTTCGGGTCGACGGCGATCTGCAACCCGTAGTGGCGGACGTCGTAGGCCGCCTGCTCGGGGCGCAGCACGCCGCCGGAGGCGAAGTGGCCGTCCTTGATCTTCGGCGCGGGCGGCGGCTTCGCGGCGCGAGGCGGCGCGGCTTGAGCCGAGGCCGCGGACCCCCGCGCGCACGCAACGAGGACGATGAGGACGGCCGAAGTCGGCGTGCCCGACATGGATCGATCTCCCAGGGCCGCGACGAATGACGGGATCATGCCGCCAGGAGGCACGCGTATCATCCGCGCCCCGAGCCGCGCGCCCCGGGGGTCTGCGGTGACGTGGACCGGCGCATCGGCTGTGGTCCGGAACGGGGAGTCGTGCAATGGCCGACAAAGCCACCAAGATCGAGTACGCCTACGTGATGGTCCCCGACCAGCCCGGTCGGGGCGCGAAGCTGCTCAGCGCGCTCAAGGCGGCGCGGGTGAATCTCGTCGCGTACGCCGGCTTCCCGGCCGGCCGCGGATTGGCGCAACTCGTGTTCGTGCCGGAGTCGATGGCGGCGCTCGTCCGCGCCGTGCGCAGGCACGGCTGGAAGCTGTCGGCGAAGAAGCACGCGTTCCTCGTGACGGGCGGCGATCGCGTCGGCGCCGTGTCCGACTGGCTCGCACGGCTGGCGGACGCGCGCATCAGCGTCACCGCCACGCACGCCGTCTCCGCGCGCAATCGCTCCTACGCGATGATCATCTGGGTGGAGCCCAGGGACTACGAGAAGGCGGCGAGCGCTCTTGGGGCGAGGTAGCCATTCGTCCACGCGGAGCCGATCGTGATCGTCCCTCGGACCTCCCGGCCAAAGATCCTGGAGAAGCTCCGCGGCAAGGTGCAGCGCCGCGTCCCGATCTTCATCGCCAGCGCCGGCAGCGGACTCGTCGCGCAGCTTCTGGAGGGCACCGGTGCCGACTGCGTGAACACCTTCTCCGGCGCGCGGCTGCGCGCCAACGGCATGGGCACCCTGTCGATGCTCTGGCCGATCCTCGAGACGACGACGAGCACGATGCAGGCGGTCGCGAGGCGCGTCATGACCGTGCACCCGCGGCCGCGTTCACCTTCTTGATCGTCCGCAGCAGGAAGTCGACGTCGGTGAAGGGATCGCCGCCCGTCCGCTTCCACTGCACCCGGCCGCGGGAGTCGATCACGATCGTCGAGTGGAGCTCGAGCTCCTCGAAGTCGTCGTAGGAGGCGAAGCGTCGGGCGTTCTCGTGGCCCGGGTCGGAGAGGAGACGGATCGCCAGGCCGCCAAGCTTCTGCGAGCCCTTGTTCCGCTCCGGCGGCGCGCCGTTCATGGCGAGCATGACGGTGTTCTCGGCGTTCCACTCCGCGGCGCGCCCATTCAGGGCGACGAGCTGCTCGACGCAGTGGGCGCACTCGTCGCTCAGGAAGAAGACGAGCAGCACGTTCCGGCCGCGGAAGTCTTCGAGGCGGACGCGGACGCCGTCGGCGTCGAGGCCGTCGAGCGCCGGCGCGGCGTAGGGTTCCCAGTCGATCGGGCCGACGCTCTTCAGCGCGTCGGGCCGGTAGGAACGCTCGGGCGCCGGCGTCTCCGCGATCGCGGTCGCGTCCAGTCCGAGCGCGTCGACCTCCGCGCGCCAGCGCAGCCCCGGCTCGGCGTTCGACCAGACGTGCAGCAGCCGGCCGGCGCTCCGCTTCGCCTTCTCCCGGTCGCCGAGCGCGAAGGCGGCGCGCGCGCGGCCTGCGAGCGCGAAGGCGTCGCTGGGCAGGGTCTTGAGCGCCCGCTCGAAGGCGAGGAGCGCGAGTGAGTGGTCGCCGTGGCGCAGCAGAACCTCGCCGAGCAGCCGGTCCATCGTCCACGGATCGTCGGGCGGGTCGTTCACGAAGTCGCTGACCTCGCGGCCCCGCTTCTCGATCGCGGAGGCGGCGGTGATCAGCCGCGTCGCCTCGAGGAGGTCGCCCTCCGCCGCGCGCACGAGCCCCTCGGCGGCGAGCGCGCGCATCTCGGCCACGCCACCCGTCGGAGCGCCCGCCTTCAACGCCTCGAGCCGGTCGCGCGCGTCGACGAGGCGGCCCTGGCCGACGTAGGCGATCGTCTCGGCGAAGGCGCGGCGCCCCTTGTCGGCGTCGCCGTCGCGCCACGGGATCGCGCCCGGCTTCAGGACCTCGTCCCACCGCTCGAACCGGAGCAGCGCGCGCACGAGCGCCGTGATTCCCTGGTCGTAGTCGCCGTCGCTGCCGTCCTTGTTCTTCTCCGGGTCGCGCGGCGCCGCGAGCAGGTCGCGCGCGCCCTCGAGCGACGCCGACGGCATGCCGAGCTGCTCCTGAATGTGGCAAAGGTAGTTGCGGTTGTGCGAGTAGTTCCACGACTCGAAGGGGAGGGCGAGGCGCTCGTTCATGTACTTGAGCTCGACGCGCGTCGCGCGGTCCATCGAGAAGGCCGCCTCGTGCCACATGCCGATCTTGCTGTAGATGTGGCCGGGCATGTGGTTGGCGTGGCCGCTCTGGGGGGCGACGAGTCCGTACTGCTCGCAGCTCCGCAGCGCCTCCGCCGGCGACGCGCGGTCCCAGGTGTGGATGCGGTAGTGGTGAGCGCCGGGATGGTCGGGCTCCTTCTCGAAGACCTGCCGCAGCACGAGCTCGTTCCCGATCGAGTTGCCGAGCCCGATCGAGAAGAGCGCGTAGAGCGCCTTGGCTTCGACGTCGGCGGGATGCTGGAGCACGATCGGCTCCAGCAGCTTCGAGAGCGTCTTCATCCGCTCCTTGCCGTCGCCGGTGAAGGCGGTCGCCCACGCCTCGACGTACATGCGCTCGCGCGGCGTCACGCTCTCCTTGCGACGGACCGCCTCCTTCAGGAAGTCGAGGTAGCGGCGCGTCTCCGGCGTGTCGACCGGACCGCGCGTGAACCAGTTGAGCCCGCAGCGCGCGAGCCCCCAGTAGGCCATCGCGCAGTCGGGATCGAGCTTGAGGCACCACCGGAACGACCGCTCCGCCTCCTCGAACCAGAAGGAGTGGAGCAGCGTGTTGCCCTGGTCGAACCACACCTGGACCTCGGGCACCTTCGTCGTGATCGGGAAGTGGGTGTGGCCGATCCCCTCCATGCGCCACGGCCGCTGGCGCAGCCCCGTGTCGAAGGCGCTGCCGTGGCGTGAGTGGCCGGGGACGTCGTCGGCGCTCAGGGGTCGGACGGCGGCGGAGAGGATGACGAGCAGGACGAGCGGGCGCGCGAGTCTCATGGCGGCTCCTTGGGTCGGTCCGGCAGCTTAGGGCCTTCGTCGGAACCTGGCGCGGCGTCCCGCCACGCGTCGGCCGCGACGTCGTAGGCGAGGAGCGGGCTGCGGTCGGAGCCGACCTCCATCCCGCCGACCACCCAGATCGTGCCGTCGATCGCGACCGACGGCGCCATGACGAGCGTGCGGCCTGGCGCGGCCCGCCGCGCCCACCTTCCCGTCGCGGCCTCGAAGCGCCACGAGCCGGAGTCGCCGAACAGGTAGAGCTCGTCGCCGACGACCGCCTGAACCGTGAACTTGGCCCAGATGCCCGATGGCGGCGGAGCCTGCGCCTCGAAGCCGCCGGCGCCGAGGATCCAGTGCTCGCGGCGCGGCTCGAAGCTCTCGACGTCGAGGCCGCCGATCACGTGGAGGCGGCCACCGAGCGCCTGCACGACGTGGAAGTGGTCGCTCGGCTTGAAGCCGGGCGGCGAGGGCTGATCGCGAACGGTGGCGGCATGGCCAGCGACGTCGAGGTCGACGGCGTGCAGCCCGCCGCAATCCGCCGGAAAGCCGCCGAGAACGAAGATCGTCCGACCGAGCGCCGCGGCGGCGAAGTGCGACACCGGCAGCGCGCCGGGTGGGACGACCTCGATCCAGCGATCAGCCGCGACGTCGTACCGCTCGACGCCGTCGCCGACCGCGTAGACGGAGCCGTCGACGACCGCCGAGCTGAAGAAGGCGCGTCCGCGTCCCAGGTCGGCGCGGCGCTGCCACGAGCCGGCGCCCGGCGCGAGCCACCACGTCTCGCGCGCGCCGCGATCGGGGAGGCCGGGATCGCCGAAGCCGCCGAAGGCGAGCAGCCCGCCCTCGATCGCCTCGACGCGATGGCCGTGGCGTGGCGCGGGCAAGGGGACGACGCGAAGTCGGGCCGGCGGCGCCGGCCGCGCAAGCTCCCGCGACTCTGAAAGGCTCGGCGCCTCGCTTCGGCCCCCGCGGCAGGCGACCGCGAGGAGAGCGACCGTCCACGCCGCGAGTCCGCGCCGGCTCGTCGTTATCGTCCCGCGCCTCGGAAGCTGTCGATCGAGGTCGCTCGACCTCACCCACCCCAAGCTGGAACCCTCCGTGATCGTCGCTCGCACGACCCGATCGAAGATCCTCGCGAAGCTCAAGGGCAAGGCGAAGAGCCGCGTCCCGATCTTCATCGCCAGCGCCGGCAGCGGGCTCGTCGCGCAGCTTCTCGAGAGTGCCGGCGCCGACTGCGTGAACACCTTCTCCGGCGCGCGCCTTCGCGCCAACGGCATGGGCACCATGTCGATGCTCTGGCCGATCCTCGACTCGAACCGGCAGACGCTCGACTACACGCGCGAGGACATCCTGCCGGCGATGAAGGGCGACGCCTTCGTCTGCGCCTGCCTCAACCCCAACGATCCGCTGAAGGACATGCGGATGGTGCTGGAGGAGTGCAAGGCGATGGGCGTCATGTCGGCCTCCAACATCGGCCCGTCGATCTCCTACGTCGACAAGGGCAGCAACATCCGCAGGGTGCTCGAGTCGGCCGGCATCACGCTCGAGAACGAGATCGCGATGCTGAAGCTCGCGCGCGAGATGGAGATGGTCACGATCGGGCTGGCGTTTGACGAGGAGGACAGCTGCCGGCTCGTCGAAGAGGCGCAGCCCGACCTCTTCTGCTTCCACGCCGGCACGACGAAGGGCGGGCGGAAGGGGTTCGACTCGGGAGAGACGATCGAGCAGACGGCGAAGCGGACCGAGGCCGCGAACCGCAAGCTGCGCAGGCTGAGGAAGGACCTGCTGCTGGTCGCGCACGGCGCCGCGATGGAGACGCCGCCCGACGCGCAGTACATGCTCGACCACACGAGCTGCGACGGCTTCTGGACCGGCAGCTCGACCGAGCGCCTGCCGATCGAGCGCGCCGTGTCGGAGACGGCGAGAACGTTCGCGGCGCTCCGGTTCCACCGGAGCTGATCCGACCGCCGTCGATTCGGGAGCGACCCGCCATGCCGAAGAAGACGATCGCCGTCCTCGCCACGCTCGACACGAAGGGACAGGAGGCGCAGTACCTGCGCGAGCAGCTGAAGGAGCTCGGGAGCGCCGCGTTCCTCGTGGACATGGGCGTGCTCGGCAACCCGGCGACGAAGGTGGTGAAGGGCGACGTCACGCGCGAGGAGGTGGCGAAGGCGGGCGGGACTCCGCTCGAGCAGCTCCGCGCGAACCCGAGCCGCGAGGCGGCGCAGCCGGTGATGGCCGCCGGCGCGGCGAAGCTCCTGAAGAAGCGGCTCGACGCCGGAAAGGTCCACGGCGTGATCGGGCTCGGCGGACTGCAGGGCACGGCGGCGTGCACCAGCGTGATGCGCTCGCTGCCCTACGGCGTGCCGAAGGTGATGGTCTCGACCGTGGCGTCGGGCGACACCGCGCCTTATGTCGGCGTCAGCGACATCACGATGATGTTCTCCGTCGGCGACATCCTCGGCCTCAACACGTTCATGCGGAAGGTGCTCGCCAACGCGGCCGGCGCGGCGCACGGGATGGCGCAGGTGAAGGTCGCGCTCGCCGCGAAACGCAGGCGCGGCGCGAAGCCGCTCATCGGCATGTCGAACCTCGGCGTCCTGACGCAGGGGGCGATGCGGGCGCAGGAGCGGTTCGCGCAGAAGGGCTACGAGGTCATCGTCTTCCACGCCGTCGGGACGGGCGGACGCGCGATGGAGCTGATGATGCGGCAGGGCATCATCGGCGCCGTCTTCGACTATGCGATGGGCGAGATCTCCGACGCGCTGTTCCATGGATTGCGCGCCGGCGACCCGTCGCGGCTCACCGTGGCCGGCGAGCTCGGCCTGCCGCAAGTCCTCTGCCCCGGCGGCGCCGAGCACCTCGGCCTGCTCAGCTCGACGCCCCACCAGATCCCGAAAGGCTGGGAGAGCCATCGCCACGTCTGGCACAACCCTGTGGTATTCGCGCCGCGGCTCAAGCCGGAGGAGCTGCGGATGGTCGCCCAGGAGATCGGCAAGCGGCTCCAGAGCACGCGCGGCAACGCCGTCCTGATGATCCCGAAGCTCGGCACCGGCCGCTACGCGATGCCGGGCGGGCCGCTCAACGATCCCGAGGGCGACGTCGCCTTCTTCGCCGAGCTCAAGGCCCGGCTGCCGCGCGCGATCCGCGTCGTCGAGCGCGACACCCACGCCGAGGACCCCGCCTTCGTCGACGAGGCGGTCGACCGGCTCGTCGAGCTGATCGAACGTCGGTGACCACGGAAGGGTCGAGCGGCGCGCCGTTCCGCGAGCTGCGCAACCCAAGCGGCGAGCGGCTCGACTTCGCGTTTCACGAAGCGAGCGCGGGCGACGCGGGCTCCGGCGGCACGGCGGCGCGGCGCTCCGTGGTGATCCTCGCTCACGGCGTCACCTCGAACAAGGACCGGCCGTGGCTCGTCGCGCTGAGCGAGGCGCTCGCGGCGGCGGGCATCGCGTCGCTGCGCTTCTCCTTCGCGGGCAACGGCGCCTCCGAAGGGCGCTTCGAGGACGCGACGCTCACGAAGGAGGTCACCGACCTCGGCAGCGTCCTCGACGCGCTCGCGGCCGCGAGCGTGGAGCGCGTGGCGTACGTCGGCCACAGCATGGGCGCGGCGATCGGCGTGATGCACGCCGCGAGTCGGGCGCGCCGCGCGAGCGACGCTCGTGACGGACGCGACGATCGAATCCGGGCGCTCGTCTCTCTCGCCGGCATGGTGCACGTCGCTTCGTTCTTCACTCGCCACTTCGGGGACCTCGCCTTCGGCGCGCCGATGCTCGGCAAGCCCGCGTCTCCGTGGAACCGCGCGCTCGCCGACGACGCCGCCCGCATCGGTTCGCTCGCCCCGCCCGCCGCGCGCATCGAGATCCCGTGGCTCCTCGTCCACGGCGCCGCCGACGAGCTCGTGCCCCTTCAGGACTCCCACGACGCCCGCGCCGCCGCCGCCAACCGCCCCGATCTCGTCACTCTTCCCGGCGTCGACCATCGATTCACCGGCGCGATCCCGTCGATGGTTGCGGCGGTCGTGCAGTGGCTGCAGCGGCGGCTCGCGGGATAGTCGACGGAGGGTCAGGCCGCTTTCGGCCGGTCGGCGTCGCTCGCGGTCCGGGTCCAGAAGATCCACGCCAGGACCGCGCAAGCCGCCACGTTGACCGCGGCCAGTACGAGCGAGGGGCCGTGGACGTCGATCCGCTTGAAGCCGAGCACCCGAGACAACGCGCGATACGCCGGCGGATCGGCCAGCACCATGTTGCCGAGGAACGTGACCGAGAGCGCGGCGAGCAGCGTCCAGAGGCGGCGATCGACGGAGACGGCGAAGAGGAGCAGCGGGAGGACCGCCATCATGTGATTCTCGTGCAGCTCGGTCGCGAACGTGAAGAACGTCATTCCCGCGAGCGCCGCGGCCAGGAAGAGACGATCGGCGCCGCAGCGTCGCCTCGCCAGCCTCGCGAAGATCGCCGCGTTCACGACGAGGAAGACGATCATCCCGAGGCGACGAGGCGTGAGAGGACCGAGGAGCGACGTCGCGTCCCCCACCTGGTAGCCGCGACCGCCGGTCCACAGCCACCAGAAGTTCGCGGCATTGCAGGAGACGAACGGTTCTCCGCCGAAGGTCGACGTGGCGATGGCTTGGACCGCCGGAACGAAGGTGCCGTGCAGGAGGAACGGGAGGAAGACGATCGCGATCGCGGCGAGCGCCGCGACGCTCGCCGCAGCAACCCGTCGCCACGTCGCGTGAGCCACGCCGAGGAATACGATGAGCAGGGCGTACGCCGCCGCCTGCGGCTTGCAGAGCGCCGCGAGCGCGTAGGCGACCCAGGAGAGCTCGACCCGTCCCCGGTGCGCCAGGAAGAGGCTCAGCGCCACCAAGAGGACCCAGACTGAATCGGGCTGGCCCCAGTGCGCCGAATCGAAAATGATCCCGGGATTGAACGCGTAGAGCGCGGCCGCGGCGAGCCCCCATTTCGGGCCCGCGCGTCGAGTCACGAAAACCCAGAGCAGCCAAGTGAGGAGGACGTCGGCGACGACGCCGGGCAGCTTGATCGCCACGGTGAAGCCGCGGCTCCGCGCGAGCCGCTCCGTCAGATCGGTCTGGCGCATCTGGGCGATGCCGAGCTCGGAATCCCACAGGTGAAACGCCGCCGGCTCGGCGAGGCGATAGATCAGCGCCGGCAGGTAGCGCACGTAGACGATCAGCGGCGGGTAGTTGAAGAAGAAGCCACCGTTCCACTTCCCTTCGTTCAGGGCGGGATCGTTCCGCGCGTTCGACGTGTAGATCTCGTGCACGCCGCGCGAGATCGCGCGATGGAGGACCTGCTTGTGCTCGATGAGGTCGGCGTCGCGGCCCAGGTAGCCGTAGGAAGGGGTGACCGCGAGCCGAACGAGCAGGCCGCAGAGCAGGATCGCCGCGGCGATCCATTTCGACCTGCGGCTCGGAGCGGACGTCGACGCGCCGTCCGCGGGCGAAGGCCCGGACGGAGTCCCGAGCAACTCACGACCCCGCCGCGCGACGGAGCCGAGGGTGAAGCGCATGCGGGCGAGCCCCGCGAGGAACTCGAGGACCGACCGCGGGATGTTCACTCCGCTGGCGCGCCGCTCGACCCAGTTCACGGGGATCGACCGCACCGTCAGGTCCAATCGCTCCGCGAGGAGCAGCAGCTCGGTGTCGAAGAAATACCGATCGTTCACGACCAGCGGGAGCAACGGGCGCACGCGGCCGACGCGCACTCCCTTGAATCCGCACTGCGCATCGGGGAATCCGCGTGACCAGAAGACCGACTTCAGCAGGAGTCGATAGCCGTTCGAGATGAAGTCGCGCTTGAACGAGCGTGTCACGCTCGCGCGCGGATGGAAGCGCGTGCCGATGACGACGTCTGCGCCGCCTCGAAGCTGCTCGACCGCTTCGGGCACCGCGCCGAGGTCGGTCGACAGGTCGGCGTCCATGAAGAGCGAGTACTCGGAGTCGGTGTGAGACCACGCCCATCGGATCGCGTGGCCCTTCCCCTTGACCTCGAGACGGTGGTAGACGACGTTCGCGTGACGCTGCGCGAGCTCTCGTCCGACGGCGTCCGTGCCGTCCCGCGACGCGTTGTCGACGATCACGACCCGCCACTCGAACCCGCTCCATGACCGCGCGGCCTCGAGGAGCCGGGTGACGCTCGCCTCGAGCACGCGCACTTCGTTGTGGACCGGGATGACCAGGTCGAGCCGAGCGACGGCGCCACTTCCCTCCCTGGCCGCCCCGGCCTCCCCGGCCGCCCCGGCCGCCCCGGACGGGGCGTGCTGCGCTCCGGTCACGGTCCACCGTCGGCGCGGGATCGGGGGTCGGCCGGTCCGGGATCCTTCGCCGGCGGGTCTGACTGCAGGAACGCGACCAGGTCGAGGATCTCGTCGCGCGTGAAGGTGACGAGGAGGCCGGTCGGCATGGCGGAGAGGGGGCTCTTGCGCTTCGACTCGAGCTCGGCTTTCGGGACGAGCTCGAGGCGGTCGGGCTCCTGGAAGTTCGGGGCGATGTGGAAGGAGCGGTCGTCCTCCTTGACGATGCGGCCGAAGAGGTCGCGGCCGTCATTCAACAGGAAGAGGTGGTTCTCGTAGCCTTCGAGGATCACGGCGGAGGGCTCGAGGATCTGCTTCAGCAGCTCGGCGCCGCGGTACTTCTTCGTGACCTCGGTCAGGTCGGGAGCGCTGCGGATGCCTTCGCCGCGGAACCAGTGGCACTTCATGCAACCGGCTTCCGTGAAGTGGGCGCGGCCGCGCTCGAGCGACCGGCCGCGCTCCCATCCGGCGGCGAGCGACGGCTGGAAGTCGTCGAGCGCCCACATCCGCACGAACGAGCGTCCGATCGCCGGCGACGAGTCGGCGTCGATCGCCGCGACGTCTGCGCTGCCTGCACCGTCCACGCCCGGATCGAGATGCTCGACCACGTGCATCACGCCGTTCATGACGCGCCAGTGGCCGGGGAAGGTGCAGACGTAGGGGTAGTCGCCCGGCCGCTCCGGCGCGACGAAGCGCAGCGTCATCGACTCACCGGGCAGCAGCAGGCGCAGCCGATGGAGGACGTCGGGCCGGTCGGGGATGAAGCTCTTCTCCTGCGCGAGAGGCTGCGTCGCCATCGCCTCGGCCGCCGTGCCGACGCTCTCGAGTGCGCCCGGCGCGACGACGACCAGGTTGTGTGGCATCAGGTCGTTGTTCTGGAAGACGAGCGCCACCGGCTTGCCGGCCGCGACCGAGAACTCGCGGCGGTCGAAGAGCATCTGGTGCGGCACGGTCCGGATCAGGACGATCGAGCCGCGCAGCTCGTCGAGCTCGCGCCGCCGCGAACGCGCCGCCGCGTCCGGAAGATGACCCGCGAGCCGCCGTCCGAGCTCGAGCGCCGCGATCACATCGCTGCGCGTGCGCTCCTCGGCCGGGACCGCGCGCGCAAGTTCAGCAACGGCGTCGACCGCCGGTGCGGCCGACTTCGCGCTCCACGCCGAATCGGGGATCGCGGCGAGCAGCTCGAGCGCCTCCGCGACGAACGCCCGCTCCTTCAGCAGGAGCAGCGCGTCGGCCGCCTTCTCGTCGTCATGGCCCGGCAGCGCCGCCACGGCGCGGATCGCCGCGGGCCGCAGCAGGTCGCGCGTCGCCGCCTCGAGCCGCTCGCGCGGGATCGGCTGCCTCGAGCCGCCCGGCGCCGTCCAGTCGAGTCGCAGCGCTTCGTAACCGGCCTGGTCGAAGTAGCAGAGCTCGAGCGCGTGCACTCCCGGTTCGAGCCGGCAGGTGCCGGTGAGCTCGCGCACGCCGTGGTCGCCGTCGTTGTCGACGACGAGCTGGCCGTCGACGTAGAGCCGCGAGCCGTCGTCCGACTCGAGGTGGAAGCGGTACTCGCCGGCGCGCTCGATTCGCAGCCGGGCCTGGAAGCGCAGCGCGAAGGAGTCGCTCTTCTCGAGCCCGGCGAGCTCGACGCCGACGACGTCGACCACGCGCGTCTCGGCGGGATGCAGCGCCGAGAACCCTTCTCGCGCCGCCGTGCGAAGCCGCGTCGGGTAGTAGGAGACGAGCAGCCCGGCCGGCGCCTGCATGGCCGCGGCGCTCGCCTCGCCCGTGGACTTCGGCGCGAACATCAGCGGCCGCACGCGCGGCCACGCCTTTTCCGCGAGCGGCCCGCCCACGTGGTCGAGCGCGCCGAGGAACGAGAGGAGCTTCTGCAGGCTCGCCGCCGACTCGCGCCAGGTGCGCTCGACCTCGCCGTCACGCAGGATGCAGGCGGCGAGCGCGAAGGCGCCGGTCTCGGGCAGGCGCGCCGGCTTGGCGAGAGCGACGAGCAGGTCGCGCTCGACCTCGCCCGCCGCGACCGCCTCGAGCAGCAGCGTCCCGAGGTCGTGCTGGACGTGGCGGGCGTGGTCGCCGCCCGCGCGATCGACCGTCTGCATCGCGCCGAGCAGCTCGGTCGCGCGCCGCGTCCCGCGCAGCGCCGCGAGCTCGTCGGCCGCGGCGCGCCGCTGGTCGAGCGAGGGGCCGTGCCGCGCGAGCAGCGCCTCGAGCACGGGAGCGACGCGCGGCAGCCGGGCGAGCTCCTCTTCCGTGCAGCGCTCGACCAGCCAGGCGACGCCGGCCGAGTTGTCGGCGAGCGGGAGCTGGCCGTCCTTGAGCGCCCGCCGCCAGACCGGCTCGAGCGTCCGCATCGTCTCGCCCAGCGCGTAGTCGATGAATCGGTCGGTCGGATGGCGCAGCGCCTCGAGCGCGACGATCGCCGCCTCCGGCTCGTCGAAGAAGCTCGCCGCCACGACGGCCTCGAGTCGCACGCGGGGGTGCGGGTCGTTCGCCAGCTCGCGCAGCCGGGCGAGGGGTTCGTGCGCGGAGCGCCGCTCGAAACGCAGCACATGGGTCGCCGCCGCGCGCACGCGAGGATCCCTCGAGCGCAGCAGTTCATCCAGCAGCGGTTCGTCCAGCGTCGCATGCTGCTCCTGAAGCCACAGCGCCTCGAGCCGATGGTGCTCGAACTCGGGATCCGACCGATCGAGCCGCGCCGCCCATGCGCGCGCCGCCGCGACGACCTCCTTCGAGTCGTGCCGCGACAGCTCGAAGCGGGCGCGGTAGCGCACCCGGTCCTCGGGCTCCTTCAGGAGCTCGAGCAGCGCCGCGACCGGCTGCCCCTCGACCGGCCTCGGCTCGAGCAGCGGCCGTCCCTCGCAGGTGACCCGGTAGACGCGCCCGTGGTCGTGATCGCGATTGGGGTCGCGCAGGTGGTGCTGCATGTGGCCGATGATCGGGTTGTACCAGTCGAGGAAGTAGAGCGCGCCGTCGGGGCCGACCTCGACGTCGGACGGCCGGAAGCGCGGGTCGGAGCTGAACACCACAGGATCGACCTCGCGCGCGTTGAAGCCGGAGCCCTCCTCGACGAAGTGGTACTGGAAGATCCCCTGGAAGCCGATGACGTTGCAGAGCAGGAGATTGCCCTGGTTGTCGGGCGGGAAGTGGCGGCTCGAGAGGATCTCGGTGCCGGCGCAGGGGCGGCTGCGCTGCTGGAAGAAGGTGAAGTAGCCCGCGTGCTTCTGCGGATGGACGACGCGGCCGGAGAAGGCGAGCGCGTAGTAGTTGTCGTTGCCGGTGCCGTCGGTCACGAACTCCTGGCCCCATCGGTCGAAGACGTGGCCGTGGGGATTGGCGAAGTTGTAGGCGACGTGGCGCTCGACCCGCCAGGTCCGCGGCTCGAAGCGCCAGACGCAGGCGTCGTGGTTGCGCTCGGGGCCCCAGATCGTCTCGATCTGCGACTGGTGGAAGGTCCCCTCCTGGAAGTAGAGCGCGCCGTCGGGACCGAAGACGAAGCTGTTGGCGGTGTGGTGGGTGTCCGCGGTGCTGAGTCCGTGCAGCACGAGCTCGCGCTCGTCGGCCACGTCGTCGCCGTCGACGTCGCGCAGGAAGACGAGGTCGGGAGCCTGCGCCACGAAGACGCCGCCGTTCCAGAACTCGAAGCCGGTCGGGTTGCGCAGGTCGCCGGCGAAGGTCCTGCAGACGTCGGCGCGGCCGTCGCGGTCGAGATCCTCCAGGATCAGCAGCTTGTCGCACATCGGCTGGCCCGGCTCCCAGTGCGGGTAGGTCGGCCACGCCGCGACCCACAGCCGGCCCCGCGCGTCCCACGCCATCTGCACGGGATTGGCGAGCTGCGGGAAACGCTTCTCGTCGGCGAAGAGCCCGACCTTCATGCCGGGTGCCGGCGTCATGAGCCGGATCGCCGCCTCGCCGTCGAGGAACTCGTGCGAGCCGTCGGGCTTCGGGCCGGGGAGGTTGGTCCGCACCGCGATCTTCGGCGGCAGGTTCGAGTCGTCGACCGGTTCGTCGCGGCCCTGCGCGAGCGCCCAGATGCGGCGGTCGCGGCGATCGGCCATCGCGTCGAGGATCGCCATCTCGCGCTGCAGGACGTCGAAGTTGCTGACGTTGTCGGAGTAGGCGAGCGCCGAGCGGCCGCCGTGGACGTTGTAGCCGTCGGTCGTCTGGTAGCGGTTGAACCAGAGGAGATCCTTCTCGAGCACCACCTGCCGCAGCTTCTCGCGTCGCGACTCGTCGCGCCGGCTCGTGTCGGGACCGCAGAGCGCCGAGACGAGGATCCCCGCGAGCAGGCGGTCTCCTTGATCGTCCAGGTGGATCCCGTTCAGCGTGAGCGGCGCGGAGCTCGCCGCGTACGCCTTCTCCATCGGCGTGAAGAGATCGACGAACGGGACTCCGCGATCGCGCGCGACGTCCGCCATCACGTCGGCGTACTCGCGGATCCGCTCGTTCTGCTCGCGCCCATCGGGAAGGAGCGGACGGCCGCGGTCCTCGAACGGGATCGAGCTCAGCAGGACCAGGCGCGGCGCGCTCGCGCCGTCGTAGCGCGCGGCGAGCGTGTGGTCGACGAAGGCGAGCAGATCGCGGCGGAACGGCTCGAGGCCGGCGTCGCCGCCGAACGACTCGTTCCAGCCGAAGAACGCGAGGACCACGCTCGCCCGGCAGCGCGCGAGATGGTCGTCCCAGCTCCCGAAGCCCTCGACCCGCTGGTGGACGGAGAGCTCGTCGCCGGAGAAGCCGAGGTTTCGCAGCGAGAGCTCGTGGTCGGGCAGCCGCTCGTGGAGCAGCGTCTCGAACCAGCCGTCATGCTGCATCCGCTCGGCGAGCTCGTTCCCGAGCAGGCAGACGTGGTCGCCCTTCCGGAACGCGAAGGCGGCGTCGCGCGCCGCCGGTTCGTCGCCCTCGCCCGACGCACCGAGCAGGAGGAACGCCGCCAGGAACTGAGGCATGAGGAGCTCGCAGCCTTGGGCAGGGGAACGTGAAGGACGACGCCGCGCAGCCGGCAGAGGCTCGCGTCCGGCGGCGAAGCGTGCAAGGATAGGCTTCATGATCGACGCGACTTCGCTCGTCCTTTGGCCCCTCTTCGGGCTCGTCTTCGGACCAATCTTCGGAATCGTCGCGCAGGCCGGAGCGCAGGAGCCGCAGTGGGTCGTCTACGAGAGCGGGAGCGGGCCGGGCTCGGGCAAGCAGCTCGTGCTCCTCGCCGGCGACGAGGAGTACCGCTCCGAAGAGGCGCTGCCGATGCTCGCCCGGATCCTCGCCGTGCGCCACGGCTTCCGCTGCACCGTCCTCTTTTCGATCAACCCGAAGACGGGGGAGATCGATCCCGACGAGCAGACCAACGTGCCGGGGATCGCGGCGCTCGACCACGCCGACCTCGCCATCCTGTTCTGGCGCTTCCGCGAGCTGCCCGACGCCGACATGAAGCACGTCGTCGACTACGTCGAGTCGGGCCGGCCGCTGATCGGGCTCAGGACCTCGACCCACGCGTTCCAGTACCGGCGGCGGCCCGAGAGTCCCTACGCGCGCTACAGCTTCGACAGCGCCGTCTGGCCCGGCGGCTTCGGCCAGCAGGTGCTCGGCGACACGTGGGTCAGCCACCACGGATCGCACGGCTCACAGAGCACGCGCGGCGTGGTCGACGCGGCGCACGCCGACCATCCGATCCTGCGCGGAGTGAAGGACGTCTGGGGTCCGACCGACGTCTACGGCATCACCCATCTCCTGCCGACCGACTCGGTCCTCCTGCGCGGCCAGGTGCTCCAAGGGATGTCCCCCACCGACCCGCCGGTCGAGGGCGCGCAGAACCAGCCGATGATGCCGCTGCTCTGGGCGCGCGAGCGCGCGACCGATCACGGATCGCAGCGCGTCGTCGCCTCGACGATCGGCGCCTCGGTCGACTTCCAGTGCGCCGACCTCCGCCGCGCCTTCGTCAACGCCTGCTACTGGACCCTTCGGATGGAGGACAAGATCGCGGCGAAGAGCGACGTCGAGCTCGTCGGCGACTACGAGCCGACCTTCTTCGGCTTCGGCAAGGCTCGCAAGGGAGTCCGGCCGGCCGACCTCGCGCTCCGGAGCGGGGCGAAGTAGGCGCGGCGGCTCCGCCCACGGTTTGAAGGCGCTCGACCGCTGCGCGATGATGCCGCGATGCGTCCCATGAAGTGCTCGCTCCTCGCCGCCCTCGTTCTTCTGGCGGTGGCCGCGGTCTCCGCGCCGACGCGTGACGCCGCCTGCGCGTGCAAGTCGGGGTATGGAGCGTGCCAGCACTGGCTCGGCATTCCCGGAGGCGTGACGGCCGACCCCTGCTTCTGCGACCGCTGCCGCGAGGTCGTGCAGCACGAAGGCAAGAGCGTTCCCGACGGGATGAATCCGCTCTGCTTCAACAGCACGCGCACGGCGTGCTACCTCAAGCGCCATTCGGCCGCATGGCACCTCGCCTGCAGCGAGTGCGTCAAAAACGACCAGTGCTGTCCCGTCGCCAACTCCGCGAACTGCCCCTACTGCGACGTCGGCGACGAGAGCCCGCGGTCGAAGGACGACATGAAGCGGCCCGCGAAGGAGACGGTGCTGAAGCGGCTCGAGGCGGAGTGCAAGCTCGCCGACAACGAGAACCTCATCGTCCTCTACAACCGCCACTTCTATCTCGTCACCGACGTGCGCGGCGTGAAGGTGAAGCTCCGGAACGGCTACCGCGTCTTCAACACCCACGAGTACGCCCACCTGATGCTCGAGCGCGCCGAGATGGCGCGGAAGGAGTTCCTCGAGAACTTCGGCGACCGGCTCGTGATCCGCCAGCCGGTCGCGGTCTTCCTGCCCTCGCGGCAGGGCGACGCCGAGGCGATCCAGGCCGGCTACCTCGGCTCGGCCAAGACGAACCAGCTCTACGGCGGAGGCGACAACTCCGGATTCGTCGGCGGCATGTGCGCCAACGGCTTCTGCGCCTCGGGCCAGAAGTACGGACCCGACGAAGGGCTCCACTTCGTGATGCGCCACATGATCGGCCACGCGCTCATCTCGACGTGGGTGGTGGGCGACGGGAACAATCGGACGCTGCCGCGCTGGCTCTTCGAGGGCGTGGGCCACTGGCTCTCGCGCTACCAGGAGCGGTTCAAGGACGAGGCGACCTACTGCGCCGACGAGGGCTCGCCGGTCTCGGGGAGCGGCAAGGGCTGGGAGGCCGATTGCGCGAGGATGGCGCTGCGGCCCAAGCTCGACTCGATCGAGAAGCTCTTCGGCAAGACGGCGCTGGGCCAGTTGACGCTCGAGGACCAGCAGCGCGCCTGGAGCTACATCGACCTCTGCCTCAAGGAGTGGCGCGAGCCGTTCCTGAAGATGCTCGCCGACGTCCGGCAGCAGAAGGAGGTGCGCGACTCCTTCATGAAGCACCTCCAGTGCACGCCCGAGATCTTCGACGAGCGGTGGCGGCAGCGCGTGACCGGGCGGCGGCGGTCGATGGCCCCGCAGACGGACGAGGCGGGACTCGCGGAGAACGAGACGCCTGGCTCCCGCGAGCGCCGGGCGCTGCGCGCGGAGCAGGACCTGCCGGCGCTCGCCGCCCGGATCCGGGCGCTCGGGACGGTCGACGATCCCGAGACGGTGAACGCTCTGCTCGATCTGTTCGCCAAGAACAGCGAGCTGGTGCGCGAGAGCGCGATGGTCGCGCTGCTCAAGATGAAGGCGCCCGCCTGCCTCGAGCGCATCGCCGCCTACGGCCTCGTGCACGCGGACGGCATGGTCCGCGCCGACGCCGCCCGCGCGTGCGGGAAGAAGTCGATCGATGCCGCGATGCCGGCGCTGCGGACGATGGTCGGCGGCGACAAGCACTGGCTCGCGCGGTCCGAGGCGGCGATCGCCTGCGGCTCGCTGCGGGACCTCGAAGCGGTCGACGCGATCACGCGGCTCGTCGCCTCCGACCCCGCCGACAAGACGCGGCTCGGCGCGATGGATGCGCTCGGGCTGCTAGGGGCGGAGTCGAGGGAGGCCGTGCCCCTCGTCGCGCAGCAGCTGGAGGCGCCGCAGTGGCAGCTGCGCGTCGGCGCCTGCCAGTCGCTCGCCGCGATCGGCAGCATGGACGCGGTTGATCCGCTGCTCGCGCGGATGAAGATCGAGAGCGGCCACGTCCGCGAGGAGATCCACGACGCCCTCAAGCTCATCTGCCGCTGCGACCAGGGTCTGTTCTGGGCGGAGTGGCAGAAGTGGTGGGACCGGCAGAAGTCGATCTCGCCGAACGGCGCCCCGCCGCGGCCGAGCAAGCCGCTGAACGAGGTCGACACGCGCTACGCGCCCGCGCCGCGCTACTACGGCATCCGCATCTACTCGAACAAGATCGGCTTCGTCCTCGACACGTCGCTCTCGATGGACAGCCGGTTCGATCCCGATCCGAAGGTCGTCCAGTCGCTGTCGCGCGAGTACACCGGCTCGACGAAGCTCGAGATCTGCAAGGAGGAGATCGCGCAGACGCTCTCGACGCTCGATCCGCGCGCCCACTTCTCGATCATCGCGTTCAACACACAGATCGACCTCTACAACCGCAACCCGATCGCCGCCTCGGCCCCCAACGTCTCCTCGGCGCAGAGCTGGCTCAAGACGCTGCCGCCGGCGGGCGAGACCAACTACTACGGCGGGCTGCGGGCCGCGCTCAATCTCGACGACGAGCCCGACCTCTCGCCCAACTTCCGCGACACGCCCGACACGCTCACCTTCCTGACGGACGGCATGCCGACCCAGGGCGAGATCACCGACGCCGACACCCTGCTCGAGTGGTACACGTCGCTCAACCGCTACGCGAGGATCCGGACGCACGTCATCGCCTTCGGCACCAAGGGCGTCGACCTCGTCATGCTGAAGAAGATGGCCGAGCGCAACGGCGGCAAGTTCGTGCACGTCGCCGAGAAGGGCGACTCGTAGCAGCGGAGGAAACCATGAACGAGCCGCCGCCTTCGAACCGCGTCCTGCGGCGGATCGGCGCCCTCTTCGCCGGCCTGCTCGTCGTCGTCGTTCCCTCCATCGCCACCGACGCGGTGCTCCACGCGACCGGCGTCTTCCGACCGGAAGGCCAGTTGACGCCCGATCCGGTCTGGCTGCTGGCGACGGCCTATCGGCTCGCCTACGGCATCGCAGGCTGCTACGTCGCGGCCCGGCTGGCGCCCGATCGACCCATGCGGCATGCCGTGGGGCTGAGCCTCGTCGGCGTCGCCGTCAGCATCGTCGGCGCGTTCGTGGCCTGGGACAAGGGACCCGAATTCGGGCCGCGATGGTACGGCGTCGCGGTCTTCGCCATCCAGTTGCCGTGCGGCTGGATCGGCGGCCGACTTCAAGGTCTGCGCGCCTCAGGGAAGGCCACCTGACGTGAAGAGTCTCGGGAAGGACGTGCTCAGGGATCTGGCCGGTCGGGCGGCGCCGCCGTCGCGTGAGAGTGCTACGGCAGGAACACCACCGTCACCGCGTTCGAGAGCGCGATCCCTCGCTTCTGCGCCAGGTCGACGATGATGAACTGGACGTAGGCGTCGAAGGGGCCGCCGCCGCCCTCGATGCCCGGAATCGAGATCTCGCCGGAGGCGTCGGTCCTGAACGGAAGGAGCAGCTCGAATGGCAGCGGAACGAGCGTGCCGCCCTTGAACGGCGTCGGCGAGAAGGAGGTCGACGCGGCGAGCAGCGCGAACTTGTTCGGCGCGGCGTCTTCGACGAGGAGATCGGCCGTCGCGCCCGTCGCGAGCGGCTCGCCGCACACCTTGAGCTTCGCGTCGCCGGGGCCGCCGTACCCGAGATTCTCCTGGCAGAGGCGGAGGTTGTTCTCGAGCACCGAGATGTCGTCGCCGCCCTCGTTGAACGTGACGAGGTCGACGTCGTCGTCGCCGTCGAGATCGACGGCGAGCATCTCGCTGCAGTCGGGGCTGTCACCGACCGGGTACTCGATGCCGCGGTTGAAGATGCCGATCCCGGCGTTGCGCATCACCGAGACGTCGTTCGAGTCGGCGTTGCAGGTGGCGATGTCGATGATGCCGTCGAGGTCGAAGTCGTCGTGGCAGACGCCGTCCGGCGCGACGCCTGCGAAGGCTCCGTTGATCGGGCCGACCCAGGGGTTGCCGCCGTTGAAGCGCAGGTAGACCTGCGGCGCCTCGAAGACGCTGCCGCGCGACACGGAATAGAAGTCGAGCCAGCCGTCTTGATCCATGTCGGCCATGCCGAGGCCGTGCGGCTCGAGCTGGCTGCCGTAGCCCAAGTCGATCAGGAACTGGAACGTGCCGTCGCCCTGGTTTTCGAAGACGCGCACGCGGCGATCGTCGCGCGAGCTCGCCGCGAGGTCGGGGATCCCGTCGCCCGTCACGTCGCCGAACGTGACGTCGCGCGTCTCGGCGCCGACGGCGTAGTAGGTGGCCGGAGCAAAGCCGCCCGCCTGGTCGCTGAGCAGCACCGCCACGTCGCCGGCGATCCGTTCGTTGATCGCGACGTCGAGCCAGCCGTCGCGGTCGAAGTCGACCGTGACGATCATGCTCGGCTCGTGGCCGAGCCCGAAGGTCGGACCCAGCGTGAACGTCCCGTCGCCGTTGGCGAGGACGAGCTCTAGCCCGGATTATTCATGAGCCCCTACTGCGGCTCGGTCGGTTCGTCGCCGACTTCGTCAGACCACGACTTTTCTCCCTCAGCGGGTTCACGAACCCGCATCGGTCGAAAAGCCGCGGCACTCCTCGTCGGCACCTAACATCCCGTCGCCTCGCGACGGGGCTCATGAATAATCCGGGCTAGCTGCTCGGCGCCGTAGAGGACGGCGGCGAGGTCGACGTCGCCGTCTTGGTCGAAGTCGCCGCTCGCGACGCCCGCCGGATTGCTGTCGTTCGCCAGCGCCAGCGTCGTCGGCGGCGCAAAGTCGATCTGGCCCTCGGCAACGTTCGCGGCGGCCAACCACAGCAGCGTCGTGGCGATGGATCGAAGCATCGAAGGCAACCTCCGAGGAGCAGCGGACGACGAGACGCGGCAACACCCGTTTCGAACGCGGCGCCCCGTTCTGCCAATCGGGCAGCGTTCACCGCGCCGAGGGAGGAGCTCCTACGCCGAAGAAGATGCGATGCCGGCGTTGGGGTCATCGCCAGACTGGCCGCGGTTTGGTGTCGACGTCCGCGTGCTCCGCTGACTCGCGACGATGGGTCCCTTCGGTATGCTCCCGCGTTTTCCTCGGCCGAAGGGTTTACGGATGGCGGACCTTCAGTCCTCAGCCACGCTCCCGGAGCGGCGGATCTTCGGGCAGACGATGCGTCGCGACATCTGGTGGGTGCAGCCACTCGCAATCGCGCTGGTGCTCGGCTCGTTCGTGGTCTACTCGACGTGGGCGGCGTTCCAGGGCCAGCACTACCGCTTCGGTCCGTACCTCTCGCCCTTCTATTCGCCGGAACTGTTCGGCGACCCGATGCACAGTTGGTTCGGGGCGCAGCCGGGCTGGTGGCCGGGATGGATGCCGTGGTCGCCGGCATTCCTGATCCTGTGGGCGCCCGCGGGCTTCCGGCTCACCTGCTACTACTACCGCGGTGCCTACTACAAGGCGCTCTGGGCCGACCCGCCCGCCTGCACCGTCGGCGAGTCGCGCGCGACCTACCTCGGGGAGCGCTCATTGCCGCTCGTCCTCCAGAACGTCCACCGCTACTTCCTCTATCTCGCGCTCCTTTTCATCGTCTGCCTCGGGCACGACGCCTGGAAGGCGATGTGGTTCGAGGACCCGAACACGCATTCGGCCTCGTTCGGCGTCGGAATCGGGACGCTCGTGCTCGCGGTGAACGCGATCCTGCTCGGCGGTTACACCCTGAGCTGCCATTCGCTGCGTCACCTGGTCGGCGGCCGCCTCGATCGACCCTCCGAGTCGCCGATTCGCTTCGCGGCATACCGGTGCACGAGCTGCCTCAACCGCAGCCACATGCTCTGGGCCTGGATGAGCCTCGTCTGGGTGGGCTTCTCGGACGTGTACGTGCGACTCTGCTCGATGGGCATATGGAGCGACTGGAGGCTGGTCGGATGAAGGATCTGCCCGTTCACGAGCAGGACGTGCTGGTGGTCGGGGCGGGCGGCGCGGGGTTGCGCGCCGCGATCGAGGCATCCGCGCGCGGCGCGAAGGTCGCGCTCGTCTGCAAGTCGCTCCTCGGCAAGGCCCACACCGTGATGGCCGAAGGAGGCATCGCAGCGGCGCTCGCGAACGTGGACGAGCGCGACAACTGGAAGGTGCACTTCGCCGACACGATGCGCGGCGGCCAGTACCTGAACGACTGGCGCATGGCGGAGCTGCACGCGAAGGAGGCTCCCGAGCGCGTGCGCGAGCTCGAGGCGTGGGGCGCCCTGTTCGACCGCACTCCCGACGGACGCATCCTCCAGCGCAACTTCGGCGGTCACGCCTACCCCCGCCTCGCGCACGTGGGCGATCGCACCGGTCTCGAGATGATCCGCACGCTGCAGGACCACGGCGTGCACATGGGGATCGAGGTCTTCATGGAGCACACGGTCCTCGCGCTCCTCAAGGACGGGGATCGGGTCGTGGGCGCGGTGGCCTACGAGCGCGAGCGCGGACGGATGATGGTGTTCCACGCGCGGGCCGTCGTGCTCGCGACCGGAGGCATCGGCCGCGCCTACCGCATCACCAGCAACAGTTGGGAATACACTGGCGACGGGCACGCGCTCGCCTACGAGGCCGGCGCCGAGCTGATGGACATGGAGTTCGTTCAGTTCCATCCCACCGGCATGGTCTGGCCGCCGAGCGTGAGCGGGATCCTGGTGACGGAGGGCGTGCGCGGCGAGGGCGGCGTGCTCCGCAACAAGGACGGCCGCCGCTTCATGTTCGACGACATCCCGGAGCTCTACAAGAAACAGACGGCCGACAACGAGGAGGAGGGCTGGCGCTACACACAGGGCGACAAGGGCGCCCGGCGTCCGGCCGAGCTCTTGACGCGCGACCACGTCGCCCGCTGCATCGTGCGCGAGATCAAGGAGGGGCGCGGCAGCCCCCATGGCGGCGTCTTCCTCGACATCTCCTGGATCCGCGAGAGGCTTCCGCACGCCGAGGAGCACATCAAGCGAAAGCTCCCGGGGATGTACCACCAGTTCAAGCAGCTCGCGGACATCGACATCACCAAGCAGCCGATGGAGGTCGGACCGACGACGCACTACATGATGGGTGGCGTGCGCGTCGATCCCGACACGCAGATGTCCACGGTGGCCGGCCTGTTCGCCGCCGGGGAGTGCGGCGCGGGGCTGCACGGAGCCAACCGGCTGGGCGGAAACTCGCTGTCGGACCTGATCGTCTTCGGAAAGCGGGCGGGCGAGCACGCGGCCATGTTCGCGTCGGATCACGCCGTCGGGCACATCCCGTCGGACCAGGTCGGCGCGGCGACGCGACGCGCGCTCGCGCCGTTCGATCGCGCCGCTTCCACGACCGGCGGCGAGGCGCCCTACGCGACCCAGCAGCAGCTCCAGGACATGATGCAGGACCTCGTGGGCATCGTGCGCAGGGAGGCGGAGATGGTACGCGCGCTCGACGGGATCCTGCAGCTGCGTGAACGTGCAGAGCGCGTCGCCGTACGGGGCAACCGTGAATACAACAACGGGTGGCACACGGCGCTCGACCTGGGCTCCCTCTTGACCGTGGCCGAGGCGATCACCCGCTCGGCGCTGCATCGCAAGGAGAGTCGCGGCGCGCACTATCGGGACGACTTCCCGAGCAAGGATGCGGCGCTCGGCCGCATCAACACCGTGGTGCGCAAGACACGGGACGGCCGCATGGAGGTCGCCACGCGTCCCGTCCCGAAGACTCGTCCCGATCTTGAGCAGATCATCGCGGAGATGAAGTGATGGCCGCCGCGACCTTCAGGATCTGGCGCGGCGACGCCAAGGGCGGCAGCTTCCACGACTACCCGACCGAGGTGTCGGAGGGGATGGTCGTGCTCGACGCCGTGCACCGCATCCAGGCCGAGCACGCCCACGACCTCGCGGTGCGATGGAACTGCAAGGCCGGCCGCTGCGGCTCCTGCTCCGCCGAAGTGAATGGCCAGCCGCGGCTCATGTGCATGACGCGTCTGAGCGACCTGCCGCTCGAGCGGCCCGTCACCGTGGAGCCGATGCGCTCCTTCCCGGCGGTGAAGGACCTGGTGACGGACGTGTCGTGGAACTACGCCGTGAAGAAGCGGATCAAGCCGTTCCGGCCGCGGCCTCCCGACTCGCCCGACGGCACGTGGCGCATGTCGCAGGCGGACGTCGACCGGGTCATGGAGTTCCGCAAGTGCGTCGAGTGCTACCTCTGCCAGGACGTCTGCCACGTCCTGCGCGAGCACCAGATGCACGACCAGTTCATCGGGCCGCGCTTCCTCGTGCACGTGGCCGCGCTCGAGATGCACCCGCTCGACGTCGAAGATCGCACCGCGGAGCTGCGCGAGGCCCACGGGATCGGGTACTGCAACATCACGAAGTGCTGCACGAAGGTCTGTCCGGAGAACATCACGATCACGGACAACGCCATCATCCCGCTCAAGGAGAGGGTGGTGGATCGGTCCTACGACCCGTTCTTCTGGCTGCTGCGCCTCTTCCGCCGCCGCGCGAAGACGCGATGACCCTGACGGAGCCCGCGATCGCCCACTCCGGGAGGCCATGATGTTCCAGCTCAAGCCGCTGTCCGCGAACGGAATCGGTCCCGCCCTCGACAAGGCCGAGCGCTACCGACTGCTGAACGAGCCGTGGGAGGCACAGAGCATCTGCTCCGACGTCCTCGACGTGGAACCCGACAACCAGCGTGCACTGATCGTCCTGATCCTCGCGCTCACGGACCAGTTTCAACGCGAGTCCGACGTGCGCATCGACGAGCCGCGCGCTCTCCTGTCCCGCCTCGAGTCTGAGTATGAGCGCGCCTACTATGGCGGCATCCTCTGCGAGCGCTGGGCCAAGGCCCTCCTCGCGCGGGGTACGCCTGGCGTCGGCTCGGTCGCGTACGACTGGCTGCACGACGCGATGCAGGGATTCGAGCAGGCCGAGGCTCTCCGCCCTCGCGGCAACGACGACGCCATACTCCGTTGGAACGCCTGTGTGCGCGCACTCATGCGCTACGAGAACCTCCGTCCATCCGCAGAAGCCGAGGAGCCGGGACTGGGACTCGAGTGAGTCGTCGTCGTCTTCGTGCAACGTGGCGGTCGCGAGACCCGGAACTGTGCGCTCATGTCGCGCAACGTTTTTGCCGACTTCTGCATTTCCCTCCCGTCGCTGCTCGCGCGAACGACGGTCAGGCCAGACCGACGACAATCAGTCCGCCTCCGCGGCTCACCACGCACGGTCCCAAAGCCATCGCCCGCGTAGCGGCCCTTGGCCGCGAGGATCGGGACCGCCAGCTGATCGCGCCGCGCTTTCTATTGTGCCGACTTCCAGCTTCCTTTCATGCCTCCCTCGTGCTGGGCACACAGGTGGGGGAAGTCCAGCTTGCAGGTATCGAGGGGCTTTCGGAGCTTCGGATCCATCAGCTCGTGGATGTCGAGGCGCATCGCCTCGCGCGAGTAGGCCGACAGGTCGAGGATCCCCGTGTCCATCCGGATCGCGTCTTCGGGGCAGACCTCGACGCAATACCCGCAGTAGACGCAGACGCCGAGGTCGATGTCGAACCGGACCGGGTACTTCTCCACGTTGGGGTCGGGGTGCTCGCCGGGAACGATGGTGATGCACCTGGCCGGGCAGACCGTTTCGCAAAGCATGCAACCCACACAGCGGGGCGTGCCGTCCTCGCGGACGGTGAGCCGGTGGCGGCTCCGGTAGCGAGACATGAGGGGGCGCAGCTCGTCGGGATACTGGATCGTGACGCCGGCGCGGAGCAGCTTGAGGAGGCCCAGGCGGTGGGCCGTGTGGATCAGGAGGTTCCGGAAGAAGTGGGTCGTCGTGATTCTGAGGCCGCAGAGGATCTGGGGAACGTAGAGCTTCTCCCAGAAGGTCAGTTCCGGCCTGCGGACGATCTTCACAGACCTCGTCGCCGACCTCTCGGTCATCGGGGCGCATCTCCGAGGAGGACCAGCACCACGGCCGTTACCACGACGTTGCCGACTGCGATCGGGAAGAGTCCCTTCCAGCCCAGGTTCATGAGCTGGTCGTAGCGGAAGCGCGGCAGGGTCCAGCGCAACTGCATGAAGATGAAGCAGAACGTCAGCCCCTTGATCGAGAAGCTCGCCACGCCGAGCAGGGCGTAGAGCCAGTTCGGTACGGCCAGCACCGCACCCCAAGGGAAGTGGAATCCGTCCGGCAGGAGGTACGGCACCTGCCACCCGCCGAAGAACAGAGTGGTCGCGAGGCTCGCGACCACGATCGTCTCCAGGAAGTCAGCGAGGAAGAACATCCCAAACTTCATCCCGCTGTATTCGACGAAGTACCCGACGATCTCCGATTCACCTTCCGGCAGGTCGAAGGGGAGCCTCTTGGTCTCGGCCAGAGCCGCGGTCAGGAAGACGAAGAACGCCACGGGCTGGGTGACGATGCCCCAGAGCGGAAGCCAGCCGCCGACCAACTGACCCTGCGCTCGCACCAGCTCGGAGAGGTCCATCGTCCGATAGACCATGACCACGCCGATGATCGCGACGCCGAGCGCGATCTCGTAGGAGATCATCTGGGCGGTCGCCCGCAGGCCCCCGAGGATCGCGAAGTTGTTGTGCGAGGCGAAGCCTCCGAGGATCACGCCGTAGACCCCGAGCGAGAGCATGGCGAAGACGTAGAGCAGCGCGGCGTTGATGTCGGCGACCTGCAGCTCGATGACTCGATCCCCCAGCACGAGCCGGTCTCCGAACGGGATCGCGGCGAACGTCACCAGTGCGAAGAAGACCGAGAAGAACGGGGCCAGGGCGTGGAGAGTCCGGTCCGCGCCCTGTGGAACGATGTCCTCCTTCGTGAACATCTTGATCACGTCGGCGATGCCATGGAACATCCCCAGCATCTTGAAGCCGAAGATGGTGGCGCGATTCGCGCCGATCCGGTCCTGGATGAGGGCGGACTGCTTTCGCTCGACCCAGGTGTGGAAGCCCGCAAGGTTCAAGACGGCGAACAGGACGATCGCCGCCAGGACGGACTTGATGATCAGGACTTCGAGCATCGTGCCGCCGTCCCCGTGGCGCTCCCCACGGTCGCCAGGTCGGCGCCGTGTTCCCCGATCGTCTGGTAGCTGAGCGACGCGAACGGCGGCAGCGCGGCCGCCAACGCCCGGAAGATCTCCTCCGGTCCGCGCCAGTCGAGCGTAAGACCCAGCCGCCGAGCCACGTCGAGGAGAACGCGCCACTCCTCGCGGGAGTCCGCGAGCGGCGGAAACGCCCGGCCGACGCGCTGGACCCGGCCGTGGCAGTTCACGAAGGTCCCGTCTTTCTCGACGTACGCCGCACTCGGCAGGACCCAGTGAGCGAGCTGCGTCGTCGCATTCTCATTCGTTCCCGAGTAGACGATCAGCGGCACGCTCTCCGGCAGCCGCCGGACGTTTTCTGCGCCGAAGAGTCTCACCAGATCGTGCGCGAAGACCCACAGCACGTCGAGCCGGCCGGCGAGCGCCTCGTCCACGATCCGTTCGGCCGGCGGCGCATCGGGGCCGGCAAGGCCCAGCAGCTTCGCGCCCGCCGTGTTGGGGTTCTTGTCCGCCTTGATCAGGAATTCGTCACAGGATCCGGGCTGTTCCGGGACGGCGGCGCTGACCTGGGCACCGAGTGCCTGCCCGAAGATCGTCCGGACCAGGAAGAGTTCCTCGTTCGTGAGCTGGGCTGAAGCGATGACGCCGACGCGGGGACGCGTCCCTCCCTGCCCCGATCGTGCGAGCGCCGCCGAGATCGTGGCTAAGGCCAGCTCCCAGGTCGAATCCGCAGCCAGAGCCGACGGAGCGCGCACGCTCCGCAACCGCCCGCGATCCAGCCATCCAAATCCGTAGCGCCCTTCGTCACACATCCACCACTGGTTCACGTGTGGATTCGTGCGCGGCTTCACGCGGACGACCCGAGCGCCGTCGTTCAAGTGCGGTCGGTCGAGCACGAAGTGCATGTCGACGTTGCAACCCTGACTGCAACCATTGCAGACCGTGGCGGCGCTCGAAAGGTACCAGACCCTGGCCTTGAAACGGAAGTCTCTCTCCGTCAGGGCTCCGACGGGGCAGATGTCCACGACGTTAGCCGAGTAGGGATTGTCGAGTGTCTCGCCGGGATAGAGTCCGAGCTCGGCCCGGTCCCCGCGATCGAAGATGCCGAACTCGCCGGTCTTGGTGATCTCGTCCGTGAAGCGCACGCAGCGGGAGCAGAGGATGCAGCGCTCCTGGTCCAACATCACGTGCGACCCGAGCTTCACCGCCTTCCTCTTCTTGACCTTTTGCTCACGAAACCGCGGCTGGTAGAGCCCGAAGTTCATGTAGAAGTTCTGAAGGTCGCACTCGCCCGACTGGTCGCAGACCGGGCAGTCGAGTGGATGGTTCGCGAGGAGGAATTCGAGCACGGCGCGCCGGCCGGCCTCGGCCTTCTCGCTCTTGGTGTGCACCACCATGCCCTCGGCGACGGGCGCGTTACAGGCGATCTGCAGCTTGGGGAACTTCTCCACCTCCACCAGGCAGATGCGGCAGTTGCCCGCGATGGAGAGTCCGGGGTGATAGCAGTAGCGCGGAACGAAAATGCCGAGCTGCTCCGCGGCCGCGATGACCGTGGCCCCCTCGCCGACGCTGACCGTGCGGCCGTCGATGGTCAGGCGGGGCATGCGGTGACGTTCCTTCCTGCGGACTTGCGTCCGGCGCGGATGTATTCCTCGAACTCGCCCCGGAACTTCGTGATGTAGGACAGGACGGGCCAGGCCGCCGCGTCCGCGAAGACACAGATGGTCTTCCCCTCCATGTCGCGGGCGATGCCGAGGAGATCGTCGAGGTCCCGGAGGTTCCCCTGCCCCTCGACGATGCGGCGCACGATGCGATGGACCCAGCCGGTTCCCTCGCGGCAGGGTGAGCATTGCCCGCAGGATTCATGGGCGAAGAATCGGGACGCCGACTCGAGAGCGTCCACCATGCAGGCGGTCTCGTCCATCACGATCACCCCGCCCGAGCCCGCCATGGTTCCGGCACCGAGGAGGGAATCGAAGTCCATCGCCACGTCGATCTCGTCGGCGGTCAGGATCTTGGCGGAGATGCCGCCGGGGATGACGGCTTTGAGCTTCCTGCCGTCCCGGACGCCGCCGCACGCGTCCTCGATCAGGCCGCGCAGCGTCACGCTCACCGACGCCTCGTAGACGCCGGGTCGGGTCACGTGTCCGCTCACGCAGAAGAGTCGCGTGCCGCCCTGCTTGGCCGTTCCGAGGGCGGCGAAGCGCTCGGCTCCATTGCGCAGGATGAACGGGACGCAGGCCAGGGTCTCCACGTTGTTGACGATGGTCGGGCACGCGAAGAGGCCCGAAACCGCGGGGAACGGCGGCTTGAGCTTGGGAAAGCCCTTTCCCCCCTCGATCGAAGTAAGTAGCGCGGTCTCTTCGCCGCAGATGTACGCGCCCGCGCCGCGATGGATCAACGCGTCCAGGTCGAACCCGGTCCCCTGGATGTTCTTGCCGAGCCACCCCTGGCCGTAGGCCTCGTCGATGGCGCGTTGCAGGCGCCTGGCCGGCCGGAAGTACTCGCCTCGGATGTAGACGTAGGCCTTGTGACTTCCGATGGCATAGGCTGCGATGATCATTCCTTCGAGGAGCGCATGGGGATCGCGCTCGAGGATGTAGCGATCCTTGAATGTGCCGGGCTCACCCTCGTCGGCGTTCACCACGAGGTACTTCGGCTTCGTCGTCGTCTTGGGGACGAACGACCACTTCTTGCCCGTCGGAAACCCCGCGCCACCCAGGCCACGCAGGTTGGCGCGTGACACCTCCTGGATCACCTGCTCCGGAGACATCGACGTGAGCACCCTCCTGGCCGCGTGATAGCCGCCGTCGGCGACGTAGCGCTCGAAGAAGGTCCCCTCCGGATTCCCGAAGTGTGAGGAAAGCACCGGCCCGGTCGTGGAGATGAAGACGTCCGGCTCGGGCAACGGAGCCGAGCCTTCGGGCTCGTCGAGCGCGGCCTGGAGAACGACGTCGATGGTCTGTGAATCGAGAGGGCCCACGAACGTCTCGTCGAGCTGGGCCATGGGCGACATCTCACACGCGCAGAGGCATTCGACCTCCGTGAGGGTCACCTCCCGATCGGGCGTGGTCTCGCCCGAACGGATCTTCAACTTCTCCTCGATCCGCGCCAGCACGTCACCCGAGCCACGCAACCTGCAGGGGAGGCTCGTGCATACACGAAGCTCGCGCCGGCCCACCGGCCCGGTGTGGAACATGTGGTAGAAGGTGACCGCTTCGTGCACGTGCGAACGGGCGACGCCGAGCAAGCGACCGACCCAGGCCTCCGCCTCTTGCGAGACGTGGCCCAGGTTCTCCTGGACCAGCCAGAGCAGAGGCAGCATCGCCGCCTTCCGTGACTCGTAGCGTCGGACGATTTCCTCGGCCCTGCCATTGAGATCCGAGAGATTCACCGGTCGAGCTCCCCGCCGATCATGTTGACCGATCCGAAGGTGGGGACCATGTCGGCGATCATGTCTCCGACGAGCAGCTTGGGCAGCGCCGACATGATCGCGAAGCAGGGCGGGCGGACGCGGACCCGGTACGCGCTGCCCGATCCGTCACTCACCACATAGAAGCCGAGCTCCCCGTTGGCGCCTTCCACCGGGAAGTAGACCTCTCCCTTCGGCGGGCGGACGCCGTGCCCGTGCATGACGAGCTTGAATTGCTGCATGAGCCCTTCGATGTTGCCGAAGCCATCTTCCTTGGGAGGGAGGACGACGCGCTTCTCGCTTGTGGCAATGGACGGTCGCCGGTCGCGTCCCGAGCCCTCGAGAGTCGGACAGGTCACGGCGCAACCGCCCGTGATCGCCCCGATGTTTCCCATCTTGGCGAGGTCCACCATCTCCGCGGCCGGGATCGGCCGCCCCGTCCCGGGATGGACCAGGACCGGCCCTGGCGGGATCTCGCGCAGGGCAGCCTCCACGATGCGCATGGACTGCTCCATCTCCTCCATGCGCACGAGGAACCGGTCCATGTTGTCTCCGCGAGTTCCCACGGGCACGTCGAACGGCAGCCGGTCGTAGACGGCGTACGGACAGTCCTTGCGCACGTCGAAGTCCGCGCCGCTGGCGCGGAGGAATGGACCCGTGATCCCATAGGAGACGGCGTCTTCCACGGAGATCACGCCCGTCCCGTTCATCCGGTCCGTGAAGATGCGGTTGCGCTTGAGGAGTCCCTCCGCCTCGACGAGGACCTTGCGCGTCTCCTGGAAGGCGTTGCGGCAGGGCTGTTCGAAGTCTCCCGGGAGATCGGCCTTCACCCCTCCCACGCGACAGTAGGTGACGGTCATGCGCGCGCCCGTCACCTTCTCGACGAGCTCCCAGAGGAACTCGCGGGCTTTGATCATGTAGAGGAAGACCGTGAACGCCCCGATCTCCATGGCGGTCGCGCCCACGCAGGTGAGGTGGTCCGTGATCCGCGAGATCTCCGAGAGGATCACCCGCACGTAGTGGCACCGCTCCGGGACCGAGATCCCGAGCAGCTTCTCCACCGCCATGCAGTAGCCCATGTTGTTGATGAGCGGCGAGACGTAGTTAAGCCGGTCGGTGTAGGGAATGACTCCGTTGTAGTCGACGACTTCCGCCATCTTCTCGAAACCGCGGTGGAGGTAGCCGATCTCCACTTCGGCGTCCTTGATCTGCTCTCCGTCGAGCTTGGCCACGATCCGGATGATCCCGTGCATGGCGGGATGCGCGGGGCCGATGTTGAGCAGCATGTCCCGCGTCTCGAGATCCGCGGGATCGGTCCGAGCCGAGGATGTGGGTTGCGACGTCGCGGGTGTTGCCATCGACGCTAGTTCACTGGACCGATCAGGGGCTGGCGCTTGTTGACGGGATAGTCCTTGCGCAGTGGGTGGCCCTCGAATTCCTCGTACATGAGGATGCGCTTCAGGTTCGGATGCCCGCGGAAGCCGATCCCGAACATGTCCCATATCTCGCGCTCGAGCCAGTTCGCGCCGGGCCACAGATCGGTCAGGGAATCCACTCGCGGATCCGCTTCTCCCACGGGAACCACGAGTCGCAGGCGGTGCTTGTGAGCCATCGAATAGAAGTGGTAGACGACCGCGAAGCGCGACGGGTCCGGGGGTCCCGGCCAGGGGTTCTCGTCGGGGATCTGCGGAGTGGGCCCGACCGCGACGCCGGACGACGAGAAGAACCCCGGTGCCGGCTTCTTGCCGAACGTGGAGTAGTCGACGGCGGTCACGTCCATCAGGAAGTTCATCCGCAGGGACGCGTCCTCCTTGAGGTACCGCGCCACTTCGACCAGGAAGTCTCCGCGCACGACCACGGTGGCGTCGCCTCGCCAGGAGTGGGTGGACGACACCGCGGCGGGGAAACGGCTCGTGACGGACTCGATCAATGAGGACGTGGTCATGGCGCGAGGATTTCCGGCCGAGCCTCCGGATCGGGCCGCCTGCCGGTCGAGTGCTGCTGCTGGATCTTGTCCTGGAGCTTCATCAGACCGTCGAGGACCATCTCCGGGCGCGGCGGGCATCCCGGGATGTAGACGTCCACCGGCATGAACGTGTCGATCCCCATCACGGTCGCATAGTTGTCGTAGAACCCTCCCGTGCACGTGCAGACGCCAAAGGCCACCACCCACTTGGGCTCGGCCATCTGGTCGTAGATACGCTTCAGGACCGGCGCCATCTTGTGACTGATCGTGCCCACGACGAAGAGCACGTCGGCCTGGCGCGGAGAGAACCTGGGGAAGCCCGCTCCGAAGCGGTCCACGTCGTAATGGGAGCAGGCCGTCGCCATGTACTCCATCCCGCAACACGCCGTCACGAAAGGGTACTGGAAGATCGAGAACTTGCGGGCCCAGCCGATGGCCTCGTTGAGACGGCTGGTCAGGAACGATGGCTCTTTCGGCATGTCATCTCCAATCCAGGGCGCCGTTCTTCCAGGCGTAGACGAAGCCCGCCATCAGCACCGCGAGGAAGAACCCCATCTCGGCCAGGCCCAGCAGCCCGAGGTCCCGGTAGACCACGGCCCATGGGTAGAGGAAGACAAGCTCGACGTCGAAGAGGATGAACAGGATCGCGGTCAGGTAGAACTTGATCGCCAGTCTTCCCCCGGGGAGGGAGAAGGGCTCCTTGCCACACTCGAACGGCGCCAGCTTGACGGCCGTGGGGTTCTTCCTTCCGAGCGTCGAGCTCAAGATCACCATCAGGCCCGCAACTCCTCCGGCCATGGCGAACACGACTGCGATCCCGATGTACTCGGTCATGACCCGTCGATCTCGAAGGGATCGCGCGTGATGCCCGGGATCACGGCGGCACCGTCCAGGGCGCGAGGCTGCCGGGGAGGATTCCGCCGACCAACGTGACCAGCGCGGTCACCGCGAGAGCGGCGCACACGGTCACGGGGAACCGCGACGGGGCCGGCTCCAGCGGCTCCTTCATGTACATGAACACGGCGATGCGCATGTAGACGAAGGCCGACACCACACTGCAGATCACGGCCAGGACCGCCAGGGCCACGTGATCCGCTCGCACGGCGCTCAGGATCACGCCGAACTTGGCCACGAATCCGGCCGTCGGCGGGATGCCGGTCAGGGCCAGCAGGAAGAGGAGCATGAGCGCAGCCGTACCGGGACGCTGCGCGGCCAGTCCCTGAAATCCGTCCAGCGTCTCGCCCCGCTCGCCGAGCGCGATGACCACGCCGAACGCTCCGAGCGTCATGAAGACGTAGAAGCCGGCATAGGTCATCGTCGCCGAAGCTCCCTCAGGCGTGCCGGCGACGAGCCCGAGGAGGGCGTAGCCCGCATGCGTGATGGACGAGTAGGCCAGCAGCCGTTTCATGCTGGTCTGCGAGAGGACGATGATACTGCCGACGACGATGGAGAGGGCGGCGAGCGCCGCCAGGATCATCGAGAGTGTCCGCGCTTCCGAGCCGAGCGCGACGAGGCAGACGCGACCCAGCGCTGCCAGACCCGCCGCTTTGGAGCCGGCCGCAAGGAACGCCGCGACCGGCGCGCTGGCGCCCTCATAGGCGTCCGGGGCCCAGGCATGGAAGGGCACCGCCGCGATCTTGAAGGCGAGCCCGGCCGCAAGCAGCCCCATGGCCGCGAGCAGGAGCGGGTCGCTCGATCTGCCGCGCAGGGCCGAGCCGATCGCCGCGAAGTCCGTGGCGCCCGTCACGCCGTACGTCAGGCTGATCCCGAAGAGGAGCAGGGCCGAAGCGAAGGAGGCGATCAGGAAGTACTTGATCGCGGCCTCGTTCGAGGCCGGCCGGTCCACCCTGATCCCCACCAGCACGATGGAGCAGAGCGTCATGAGCTCCACGCCGAGGTAGAGGGTCAGGAGGTCGAGCGACGAGACCGCGAGCATCATCCCCGTCGAAGCCAGCAGCAGCAGGGCGTGGTACTCGGCACGCGGAACGCGATCCCCGTCGAGGCTCTTCACGGAAAGGAGCGCGGCCACCGCGAGCGACGCGGCGATGAGCACCTCGAAGAACCGGGAGTAGCCGTCCAAGGCGATCATCCCGCCGAACCCGGTCGCGCCATCCGCAGGCACGACCCAGGCTGCCGCCGCGGCCGAGGCGACCGCGGCGACGATCGTCCCGACCAGCGCGAGCGGCCCCCTCTGGATCCGGTGCGCCGCGAGGATCAGGGCCAGGACCATGCCGACGAGGATCAGCTCCGGCGAGAGAAGGGCCAGGTCCGCCGTGGAAACGCCGTTCACGGCGCCCCTCCGGTCGCGAGCAGCGCGGCCACGGGAGCGCGCAGGTAGGAGAGCACGCACTCGGGGTAGAGGCCCACGACCACGGCGAGCAGGGCCAGCGGCGCCAGCGTCGCCAGCTCACGGGCGTCGAGCTCGAGCGCGAGCCCGGCGAGCTTCGGGTTCTGCTTGCCCATCACGACGCGGTAGTAGAGCCACAGCAGGTAGGTCGTGCCCAGCGCTACGCCCCAGATCGCCATGGCCCCGAGCCAGGACCCGGTCTCGAAGGCGCCTCCGATGACGAGGAATTCCCCGACGAACGAGTTGAGTCCGGGGAAGCCCGCCGCCGCCAGACAGAACAGAGCGAGCAGCGTGGAGTAGACCGGCGCGGTCCGCGCAACCCCACCATAGTCCGCGATCTCACGCGTGTGAGTCCGCTGGTAGATCATGCCGACGCAGAGGAAGAGCGCAGCGGACAGGATCCCGTGGTTGAACATCTGGAGGATCGCCCCCTCGACCCCCTTCCGCTCGAGCGTGAAGATGCCGAGCGTGACGAAGCCCATGTGGCTGACGCTGGAGTAGGCGATCAGCCGTTTGACGTCCGTCTGGACGAGTGTCACGTACGCGCCGTAGACGATCGCGATCGCGGACATGACCAGCATGGGCAGCAGGAAGTGATGGACTGCGTCGGGGAGGACGGGCAGGGAGACTCGCAGGAAGCCGTACGCGCCCATCTTCAGCAGGATCGCGGCGAGGATCACGCTCCCGGCCGTCGGCGCTTCGGTGTGGGCATCCGGGAGCCACGTGTGCACGGGGAACATGGGCACCTTGACCGCGAATGCGGCCAGGAACGCGCCGAACAGCCAGTACTGGTGGACGCGCGCGATGCTCGCCCCAGCCAGCGCCTTGAAGTCCAGCGTCCCGCACAGTTTGTGGAGAGCGATGATGCCGACGAGCATCAGGACGCTCCCGGCGAGCGTGAAGATCAGGAACTTGACCGAGGCGTAGACGCGCCTCGGACCTCCCCAGACGCCGATCAGGAGGAAGACCGGGATGACCATCAATTCCCAGAAGACGAAGAACAGGAAGAGGTTGGCCGCGGCGAAGAGCCCGATCATCGCCGTCTCCGCGACGAGGAGCGCGACGTGGAACTCTCGCACCCTGGTCCGAACGGCGGTCCACGAGACGCCGACGCACAGGACGCTCAGGAGCGACGCAAGGAAGATGAACGGCAGGCTGATCCCGTCGACGCCCATGCCGTAGGAAACGCCCCACGTCGGAATCCAGTCGGCCGACTCGACGAATTGCAGGGCGCTCGAGTCCTTGGCGAAACGGAAGTAGAGCGGAGCCGACACGATCAGGGTCGCGAGCGTCGTGACCAGCGAGATCCACCGTGCCAGACGCTCACCGCCCCGGAAGAAGACCAGGGCAGCGCCCACGAGGGGCAGGAACGTCGTGACCGTGAGCACCGGATAGTCGTTCATCGCGCGAGCATCGCCAGTGCGACGAGGGCCAGAAGTCCGGCCGCCATGAAAAGCCCGTAGTGCTGGGCGTGTCCGCTCGCCGCGGTCTTCAACACTCGGCTCAAGGATTGGGTCGAGCGTCCGATGCCCACGAGCGCGGAATCGACGACGCCGTCGAACCTCCGCATGAGGCTTGCCGCACCAAGGACGGGCCGCCGGATGACGAAGTCGCAGATCCCTCCCACCGTGCCGGACTCGAGACGCGCCAGAGGTTTTTGAATCCACTTCTCGAAGCCGGCTGCACCTCGTCGGTAGAACCAGTCCGTGTCGAGGCTGATCGTCGGCTCGGGGTCGAGGTTTCTCAAGAGCAGGAAGAACCCAAGCGCCGTGAAGCCGAGCAGTCCCAGCGTGCTCGTCACGTGGTGCAAGGTGTACGGCGCGTAATCCACCGGATTCGGCAGGTGTCGGTAGAGGAGCCCGGGGAAGACCCCGATCGCGATGCACGCGACCGCGGCCAGCGCCATGGCCACGAGCATGTTTCCTGGTGGCTCAATGCCTCGACGACCGAGCGCGTGATCCGACTTCCTGCCGAAGAACATGTAGTAAGGGAGCTTCAGGCCCGTGTGCAGGAACGTGCCGGCCGAGGCCATGGTGAGCATGAGGAAGACCGCCGCCCGGTGGGTCTCGCCCGCGGCGGAGACCACCATGGACTTGCTCACGAAACCGCTGAAGAGCGGGACGGCAGAGATGGCGAACGCGCCGACCATGTAGAGGCCGAGGGTCTTCGGCATCGTCTTGTAAAGGCCGCCCATCTCGCTCAGCTTGCGGAGACCGGTCGTCTGCAGAACGGCGCCGGCTCCCATGAAGAGGAGCGCCTTGTAGAGGATGTGGGCGAAGGCGTGGGCGGTGGCGCCGTTGATGGCGAGCTCGGTCCCGATCCCGACGCCGCACACCATGTAGCCGACCTGGCTGATGATGTGGTAGGCGAGCAGCCGGCGCGCGTCGTTCTCGAGCACGGCGTAGACGACGCCGTAGAGCGCCATGGCCGCTCCCAACCACACCAACAGCTCCGTTCCAGCGAAGCCGCGGATCAGGACGTACACCGCGGACTTGGTGGTGAAGGCGGTCATGAACACCGCACCAGTGACCGTGGCCTCCGCGTAGGCGTCCGGAAGCCACGCTCCGAGCGGTGGAACCGCCGCGTTGAGGAGGAACGCGACGAGGATCAGGCTCCAGCCGACGCCGCCGGAAAAGGCGTGCATGTCCCCGAAGGCGAGCGATCCGGTCTGGGACCAGTGGATCGCGATTCCCGCCAGCAGCACGAGCCCGCCGACCACGTGGACGAGCAGGTACCGGAATCCGGCCTTCACGGCGGCCGGCTCGCGGCGCTGCCAGACGAGCAGCGTGGACGCGATCGCCATCAGCTCCCAGAACACGTAGAGAGTGAGAAGGTCTCCGGCGAACGTCACGCCGAGCGCGCTCCCCGCATAGGTCAGGGCGGCGATGTGTTGGGAATCGTCTTCGACGTGAAGCGCGAAGACGATCCCGACGCAGGCCATGAGCGAGAAGACGTAGGAGAAGACCAGGCTCGTCGCGTCGACCCGCCCGAAGACGAACTCCTGGCCCAGCACGCGCACGACGCCGTGCGTCCCCGGCGTCGACGCCACGCAGAGAGCCAGCGCCGCCGCGGGCAGGAGGATCATCGCTGCCCGCTTGATCCGGCCGCGCAGCAGCGGCAAGACCCACGCGCCGAGGATGAGCACGAGCCCCGGATGGATCCAGCCGAGCGTCATCGGTGCGCCCGCTCAGGATTCATAGTGGTCCTCGCGCCGCATCAGCCACGCCTTCCCGATGAGCTTCGACACGACGATGATGGCGACGCAGGAGACGAACCCCCAGATCGAGCCCCAGGCCGGAATGTCCTCGAAGGAGAAGTGCGCGTGATCGCCGCCGACGACGCCCGGCACGACGATCTCGGCGACGACCACGACGACCATGCCGACGTAGAACCAACGCTTGAGCCGCGACAGGCGGACGGGATCCTCGAGCCACCGCTCCAGGAATCTCATGGCAACACCCTCTTCGCGAGTTCCAGCACGGGCTCCGGGAAGATGCCGAGGAGCAGGCTCGCTGCGGCACTGATCACGAGAGGCGCCACCATCCAGGGCACCTCGCGGACCTCCGCACCGACGGACTCGCCGGTCGACTCCTTCTCGAAATAGGCCCTGTACACGATCGGTCCGAGATAGGCCGCGCTGAGGAGCGAGCCGGCGAGGAGCACTCCCAGCACGACGAGGTTGTGGCCGTGCACCGTCCCGACGGCCAGGTTCCACTTCGAGACGAACCCGCTGGTGAGCGGGATGCCCACGATGCTCAGCGAGGCGAGGGAGAATGCGCCCATCGTCCACGGCATGCGACGGGCTAGGCCGGACATCTGGCTGATCTCGGTCTTGTGCGTGGAGACGAAGATCGAGCCGGCGCACAGGAAGAGCGTGATCTTCGAGACGGCGTGGTTGGTGATGTGGGCCGTTCCTCCGAGCACGCCGCTGGAGTTCAGGAGCGCCCCTCCGAGGACGATGTAGGCGAGCTGGCTCACCGTGGAGAAGGCGAGTCTCGCCTTGAGGTTGTCCTGGCCGAGCGCGAGCAGCGATCCCACCAGGATCGTCACCGTGGCGGCTCCGAGCGCCAGCTGGTCCGCGCCGATCTCTCGCATCGCGTGCGGGCCGAAGACGAAGAGGAAGACGCGAAGCGTCGAGAACACGCCGGTCTTGACCACCGCGACCGCATGCAGCAGCGCGCTCACCGGCGTCGGAGCCACCATCGCGGCCGGGAGCCAGCTGTGCAGGGGCACGAGCGCGTTCTTCGCGAAGCCAAACAGGAAGAGGGCGAAAATGACGAGGAGCAGCACGGGCTGCGACGCGAGCTTGTCGGCCGGAAGGATGCCGCCCGCACGGAACTCGAGGGTTCCCGACACGTTGTATGTGAGGATGATCGCCGCCATCAGGAACAGCTTGGCCGCACCCAGGAGGTAGATGACGTACTTGCGGGCGCCCGCCCTGGCCTCGGCCGTCTCCTTGTGACCCACGAGCGGGTAGGTGACGAGCGTCAGGCCTTCATAGAAAAGGAACAACGTGAAGAGGTTCGCGGCGAAGGCGACTCCGATCGTGGCGGAGAGCGCCAGGGCGAAGCAGGCGAAATAGCGAGTCTGCGCGTGCTCGCCGAGAGAACGCATGTAGCCGATCGAATAGAAGGACGTGACGATCCACAGGAGCGAGGCCCCGAGCGCGAACAGCAGACCAAGCGCGTCCACGCGGAAGCCCAGTTCGATGCCGGGCATCACATGGAAGAGCACGCACGTCGGCGTGCGGCCTTCCAGGACGTCGGGGACCATCCAGGCGACCAGCGCGAACTGGGCGACCCCGGCGGCGACCGACCAGAACTCCCTCACGTTTCGCCGACGCTCGCCCGTGCACGCGATCAGGAGCGCGCCCAGGGCGGAGGCGAGCACCGCGAGCGGTGGCAAGACGGAGGACGTCACCATTTGAGGTCGGTCAGATCCGCCACTCCGGCCCCCGGCTTGTTGCGGCTCAAGGCGATCACGAGTCCCAGGCCGACTCCGGCCTCCGCGGCGGCAACGGCGATGACGAACAAGGCCAGGACCTGGCCGCGCGTGTCGTCCAGTTGCGCACTGAAGCCGATCAGGCTCAGGTTGACCGCATTCAGCATCACCTCCACCGAAACCAGCATCAGGATGATGTTGCGCCGGGCCAGGAAGCCGAAGACGCCGATCCCGAAGAGAACGGCGCTCAGTCCGAGAATCGCACCGACGGGCGCGATCATGGCGTCGCAGACCTCCGCCGGGCGAGGACGATGGCGCCGATGATGGCGGCCACGAGCAGCAGCGAAGCGATCTCGAACGGCAGCGCGAACGGACCGAAGAGCTCCCGGCCCATCTCCGAGAGGCTGCCTCGAGACGCAGCTACTTCCTTCGCGCGATCAGCAGGGGGTGAAACGCGCGCTCCGGCACGCGCGAGCCAGGCCAACCCCGCGAACGAGAGCCCCGCCGCCGCGGCGAACGGCCAGTGCCTGCCGAACCGCGGCCGCGCCACCTCGCCCGGCAGGTCGAGCAGCATCAGCACGAAGAGATAGAAGATCAGGATCGCGCCCGCGTAGACGATGACCTGCACCGCCGCCAGGAATTCCGCGCCGAGCAGAAGGAAGATCCCGGCGACGTGCATGAAGAGCGACAGCACCCAGAGCATGCTGTGGACGGGGTTCCGTCGCGTCACCGCAAGGAGCGCGCTCGCGACGCTCGCTGCCCCCATGTACCAGAAGACGGCCTGTGCCGCGGCGTGGCCCGTCAACGGGGGTATTTCCCGTAGATGTAGTCCTCGAGCTCGTGGATCGTGAAGTCCTGCATCCGGATGACCCAGTTGACGAGGTCACCGATCGACACGACCGCGACGACCTTCTCACCGTCCACAACCGGGAGGTGCCGGCAGCGCTTGTCAGTCATGCGCTTCATGCACTCATCGACCGTGCTGCGCGGACCCACGGTCACGACGTTGCTCGACATGATCTCACGGACCTTCATCTCCCTCGAGGAACGCCCCGCGAGGGCGACCCTCCGCGCATAGTCCCGCTCGGAGAAGATCCCGACGAGCCGCTCCCCGTCCATGACGATCAGCGCACCGATCCCCTTGTCGGCCATGATCACGAGCGCCTCGTAGACCGTGGCCTCCGGGGAGATGGAGTAGATCCTGTTCCCCTTCTCCCTGAGGATCACTTCGATCGGGTGGTCGAACTTCATCGTGCCTCCATCCCGAACCGGATTGGAGGGCATCGTATCACGGCAACCGATCGGTCGGATTCGCCGACGCTAGACCCTCCATGTCGCCGTGCGGGAGACAGGATTCGATCCCCGAGTCCAGGTCGGAAGGCGGATGGACCGGTCTCGGTGAATGAGCAACTGACCCGCTCCTCCGCGACGGACCGAGCCGGCAGTCCGGGGCGCAGCGCGAGGATTCGAAATGGTCGGGCCGAGGGGATTTGAACTCCCGACCTCTTGCGCCCCAAGGACCCCCGAACACCGTCGTCCTAAACGAGCCTCGATCAGCGAATTCTGCGCACGGCTTCTTGAAACGTTCGCAAGCCCGACTACCAGCGCGTCTTGGGGTGGGCCATCGACGGTCGCGGTTGGGCAACGACAGCTCAGCGCAACCCGCACGACTCCGTTTCTGGGACACCAGTGGCGTCCGGATATGGCGTACTGATCCCGGGCTACGTCCGCCCGGAAGCGCGCGGCGGAGCTCCGGACGGCAGCACCTCTCCGGCGCCGGTTGGTGCGACCAATCAGTCCCCCGCGGCGGGACTGGGAAAGCCAGCCAGGCCACGAGGCCTACTCCGGCGCATGGACGTAGAAGGCGCCAAGAATGTCGCTGGGGGATCTTGATGGACCCGCAAGGGATTTGGCGATGGCGCGGTGAGGCCGCGTCGACGAGGTCGTGATCTCGAGGGACACCGACGCGAGGGCGCGCCACGCCGGCAGCTTCGACCTCATCCTTGACGCCGTCTCCGCCAATCACGACCTCGATGCCCACCTCGCGCTGCTGAAGCTCGACGCGAGCCTGGTCGTGGTCGGAGTCCCGCCCTCGCCGCAGCCGGTCAACGTCTTCAACCTGCTCCTTCCCCGCCGAGACCTCGCCGGATCGCTCATCGGCGGCATCGCCGAGACGCAGGAGATGCTCGACTTCTGCGGCAAGCACGAGATCGTCTGCGACATCGAGCTGATCGCGATGCAGCAGATCAACGAGGCCTACGAGCGCGTGCTGAAAAGCGACGTGAAGTACCGCTTCGTCATCGACATGGCGTCGCTGAAGGGGTGAGGCGGGCGGCGAAAGGCGGGAGCGCGCTCGTGGCGCGTCGCGGCTCGGCTACTTTTTCGGCCGCGGCACGTGTTGATCGACGAGGATCGGGTTGCCGTCAGGATCGGCGAGGGTGAAGCTCGCCGGTCCGGTGGTCGACTCGTCGGCGGTGGTGGTGAGCGTGAGGCCGCGCGACTTGAGCGTCTTTTGCAGCTCGCGCACGTCGTCGAACTCGGGCAGCGTCGCGCCGGCGCGATCCCAGCCCGGGTTGTAGGTCAGCAGGTTGCGCTCGAACATCCCGTGGAACAGGCCGATCGTGCTGGTCTCGTTCTGCAGAATCAGCCATCCCTGCGGCGCGGCACCGCCGATCGCCTTGAAGCCGAGCTTCTCGTAGAAGGCGCGCGACGCCGCGAGGTCCTTCACCGTCAGGCTGACCGAGAAGTTGCCGAGCCGCAGCGGCGCAGCTCCCCCATCGCCCGCTTTCTTCGGCGCCGCAGCCTGCGTCCACGAGACCCCAGCGCAGAGGCCGACCAGCAGGCCGGTGATCAAGCGATTCATGGCGGGCTCCGCAGCTTGAGGGATCGAACGGCGGGAGTTTGCACAGCGGTGCTGGCGGGCGCAATGACGGCGCCGCCGGAGTCGATCGCGGCGCGCTCGGTTGTCGAAACGTACGATCGTCGCTGGCGGAACCCCTGCGAGCAAGCAGTGTGCAGCGCGACAGCCTGGAGATCCGACGATGATTGATCAATCGCTGGCCGTCCGCGTTCGGAGGTGGTTCGCCGTCGCCGCGTTCGCGCTGACGGTCGGCGGGTGCGGCGGGGTCCGCGTGACGCCCGCGCGATTCGACGACCTCGGCGGGAGATCGTTCGGCGGGATCGCGCTCGACACGCGTGGCGACCTGCCGACGATCAACGAGCTCGTGGATGCCCGGCGTCGCGACGGATTCGACGACTACGAGTTCGGTACGTCGCCGATGAGCCTGACGATCAAGGGGTTGCCGGAGGGCGAAGTCGAGACGTTTCGCATCGAGTTCGTCGATCCGGAGCCTGGTCCCTACGAACCCAATCCCGGTGACCGGGACGAGACCGAACTCGAATCGGCGGAGCGGTGGCGGCGGAAGGCCAGCGCGAGCGTGATGGCGGTGATCGCCGAGCCGCGATTCCGCGGGCTCATCGATCTCGCGGAGGCGCAGCGGACGCTGCGGTTCGAGCTGCGCGAGCTCGTGACACTCTCCCACGATGGACCAATCTTCCGCACGACGCGAGACGACTGGCTGGCGATCGTCAGACCTTGGGGAGACAGCCTGGAGCTGCGAGCGATCGCGGTGGCCTACGACCCGACGTTCTTCCGCTACGGCGACAACCTGGCGAGCGCGGACTTCGAGCGCGTGCTGCGGGAAGAGCCGGCGCGCTTCATCGCCCGCATCCCCGCGCTCAAGGTCGCGATGCAGGCCGGATCGGCGGAGGCGGCGTCGATCGGCGCGCGGCTCGTGACGCTCGCCGACGAACGGGCGGCGCCGCAGATGGCGGCCCTCGCAGCGAAGTTCACGTCGGCGCCGCTCGAGGAGCGACTCACGCTGCTGCGCGACGCGATCGCCGCGACCGACGCCGCCGACGACCTGTGCGGCGCAGTTCCGCCGAAAGCAGCGGCAGCGTTCGAGAAGCTGCGCGCCGACCTTGCGCACCAGTTCACCGCGGCGGCGGCCGATGTGCGCGCGGCCGATCGCCACTACGAAGCCGACGGCTACGAGACGCTCGCGGCCAGCCTCGAGTCGCTCGACTCGGAGCACGCACCCTCCACAGTCGGGCGCTCGATCGAAGAGGCCGAGCGGATCCTCCCCACCGCCCGCGAACTCGACGCGATGATGCTCACCGAGAAGATCAACCGCCACCGCGACCTGCAGAAGGACCTGATCGGAACGCCATCGACCTGCACCGAGCTCTTCGCCACGGCAGTGCGCACGCGACTGGCGAGCGAACTCGCGGAGTCGGCGCACGCCGCCGCCGCCGACAACCGCCACGCGACCGCCTGCTGCCGCTACCTCCTCGCGCATGGCGTGCGCGGCGGGGAGTTGTCGCCGGAGCAGGGAGTGAAGCCCCTCGCAACGGCGACGCTCGCTGCCGTGGCGAAGCAGCCGCAAAGCGACGCCGACTCCGACCTCACGAAGGCGCGGCGCGAGGCAGTCGTCCTCGCGAAGCGGCTGCTGCCGGTCGTCCGCGAATACGCCCTCTATTCCTCGAGCTGCACGGCGCTCTTCGACGGCGGCGGGCTGCTCGCAGGGTTGCCGATCGCCACACGACTCGGCCTCGCGACTGGAAACCTCGCGGCGCAGGCGCGCTTCGCTAGCGAGCTCGGCGCCGAACTGCTCACGATCGAATTCGACGATCCGAAACTCACGCTCCACCGAGCCAATCGCTCCGAAATGGCGACGAAGAAGCTCTACCGCACGGCAGTCGTCGACAACGTCGCCGAGGTGAGCGACTGGCAACGCAGGATCCGGGCGCTCGAAGATCGGATCGACGGAATGAACTCCAGCATCGAGAGCAACCTGCGCGCTTCGGGGACAGTCACCGCGACCGGCGGCTCCAACGAGCGCTACCTCGATACCGTCGGCAACCTGACCTACTACGAAGTGGGCCAGCCGTACGAGCTCGCCTCGTCGATCCTCGACCGCGCCAATTCCTTGGGGCGAGCGGAGAAGGAGGCAGAGCAGCTCCCTCTGCTCCGATCGGAGCTTGAATTGCTGCGCGTGCAGCGGCCGCCGGATGAACGCGTCGAGGACCGCTCGTTCATGGTCGACTACGTGCGCGACATCCAGGTGTGGAAGGTCCACGTGGAACGGGTCGCACGCCTGGTCGGCCCGATCACGCCGCAACACGAGGTGACCGGCGCGCAAGACCTCGAGCTGAACTACCTCCGCATCAGCGCCGACCCTGCGAAAGAGCTGAAACGGGTCGACGAGTGGCGCACGGAGGAGGCAATTCGCGCCGACCGGCCGCTATTTGACGCCTCGCTTCCCGGCTACGCCAGGATCGCGCTGCGCGACCTGCTCAACGCTCGGCTCGCGGCGCTCGATCACGAGATCGACCAGCGCGGGCTCGCCGAAGTCGACGAGATCACCGAACGCCGCTGGCTGACGTGGCTGTTCGTCGATCGCGCGAGCCACGTGGACGACGACGTCGGGAAGAGCGTCGCCTCGCAGGACAAGGTGGTCGAGGCGGCGTTCACCGGCGCACCCGCGCCGGCCGCGCCGGACACGGCAAGCCCGCCGGAATTGGATGACGCCGCGATCGATCAGGAACATCTGTGGGAAGCGGCCGAGACCTACTTCCAAGCGCGGAAGTACATGGCTGCCGAGGCCCTGTTCTGGCGCGTCGCCAGGCACTCGAGCGATGCGCGGGGCTTCGCGATGCTGGCGAACGCGCGCGTCCAGCTCTGGGATCATCGCGGCGCGCTTGCGGCGTACACGAAATGCGCCGAGCTCGCCCCCGACTGGATCCCGGGGCGACTGGCGGTCGCGATGATGCACGCGCTCCTCGACGAGTGGGAGTCCGCGAGCACGGTGTACGACGCCTGCCTGTCCAAGGCGAGCGACGCGGAAGTCGCGGAGGCGATCACCATCGCCTCCCACCACGCGAAGCAACTCCCCGACTCGGAAGCGATCAAGAAGGCGCTCGAGCGGCTGCGGTCGCACTGATCACGCCGGCGCGGCAGCAGATACACCCGAGCGCGAAGACTCCGACCAGCGCGCCGCAAGAAACGTCGAACCCTCGAGCTTCACCGCCTCGATGCGCGAAGCCAGACTTGCCGCATGTATGGCGAAGAAGTCCGAGGGAGAGGGGTCAGCACCAGGGCCTGGGAACTCCGCCCAACCCTCGGAGGTTTCAAGCGTTGTCGAATTGGTCGGGCCGAGGAGATTTGAACTCCCGACCTATTGCACGCCAAGGGCTCCCGAACGCCGTCGCCTCAATGCGAACCTCGATTCGGCACTTCCACGCGCGGGTTTGGGAAACGTCCGCAAGCCCTTCCAACTGCACCGTTTGAGGTGGGCAATCGACGGCCGTGGTTGCGCAACGACAGCTCAGCGCAACTCGCACAACTCCGGTTCTGGGACACCAATGGAATAGAGCCTTGGCGTAGGACCAGCATTGGCGTAGATCGCAGTCGAGTCTGTCATCGTTTCAAGAGTTCGCGCTCTGGGGCCGAGGCTGGTTCGTACGCCGAAGTTTCACCACGCGGAAAGTCATCCATGGGCACGCCATCATCGTTCGACGACTTCGAGCGACAGCAGCGGTCGTTCGACCTGATCGACCAGCACCGCGCGACGCTGGCTGCGGAAGCGGCGCGGATCGCGAAGGAGCATCCTGGCGCGCGGATGGTCGGGCTCATCCTCGAAGGCGACGCACCCGAGGCGATCGAGTTTCGACGCGCACTCGAGCTGCCGAACGACGTTGCCGGTTTCATCGGCGTCGTGCCGCGAAAGATGGCGCTCGCGATCCTTGGTGAGCACGCGCCGGCCGAGCTCGATGTCGAGGACGACGCGACTGCTTCGATACGAAAGCTGCCGATTCTGCTCGCAGCGAAGACGGGCTTCCGCCTCGGACTTGCGGAGTACGTCGTGGACGACGTGACGCCCTGACCCGCGGAAGCGTCCTCTCTCCTCGAACTCCAAGTCCGCCCCATCGCGGATCGAGAACTTCCTTCCGAGGCGTCGGGGCTCCCCAAGCGCTCCCCCGTCGTGACCTGGCTGGAGTCGCTCCGGAACTCCGACGTCCAGGCGTACGTGAAGTGCCTCGCCGTGATCCAGCGGCTTGAAGAAGGGGGCTACGAGCCGCGCCGACCGACGGCGGACATGCTTCGTGACGGATCTACGAACTGCAGGCAAGGAAGGGACGCGTGAAGTATCGGTTCCTCTACGTCTCTCGCGGACGGAACATGGCCATCGTGGCTCACGCGCTGACCAAGTAAGACGTCGTGCCGGCAATTGACGTCGAGCGAGCACTCGCGAGAAAGCGCGCCTACGAAGCGGCCCCCGTCGACCACACCTACGTGAGGCAGGCACCATGAGTCAGGCCAGGCGACGACACGGAAAGAAGGGCACTCCCGCCAGCAAGGTCCTCGCCAAACTCACCGGCGACGATCCGGGCCTTCACGTTGCGGTCGAAGAGCAGACGCTCAACGTCCGCGTCGCCGAAATGATTCACGATGCGCGAACTTCTGCCGGTCTCTCGCAGGCCCAGCTTGCGAAGCTCATCGGCACGACGCAGAGCGTGATCTCGCGACTCGAGGACGCCGACTATGACGGCCATTCGCCCTCGATGCTGCAGCGGATCGCCGCCGCGCTGCACCTGAAGCTCGACGTGCGGATGGTGCCGCTGCCGGCGTAGCGCGCGATCCAACGCGGAACGGTCGATCGCGACGAAGCTCTCCGAGGAGACCCTGATGCCACCCAAGAAGCGCGAGCAAGCGTGCAAGACGCGCGCTCCCGTCCGCACGACGAACCCGGACGTGAGCGCGGCAAAGCCGATGAAGCTCCTTTCCGGCGGCAACCCGCAGATCGCGAAGGCCGACGGCGATGCGCCGGTGCAGGCCTACATCGCGGCAATGCCCGGCTGGAAGCGCGAGGTCGGGCGACGGCTCGATGCGTGCATCGAGCACGCGGTGCCCGACGTCCGCAAAGCCGTGAAATGGAACACGCCCCTTTACGGCGTCGAGGGCCAGGGCTGGTTCCTCGGGCTCCACACCTTCACGCACTACGTCAAGGTCACCTTCTTCCGCGGGACCTCGCTGCGTCCCGTTCCGCCGGGCGGAACGCCGAAGAGCAAGAACGCGCGTTGGATCGACCTGCGCGAGAGCGACCCGATCGACGAAGCGCAGTTCGCGGCATGGGTGAAGCAGGCGGCCGCGCTGCCGGCGTGGATACCTGGCCGGCCGGAGTGACGCGGACGTTACACGCACATCCGTGAACCCGCGGGCTCCGGATCGGGGCGAGTCCAACTCGCAGGCGAGGCCGGTCCGCGTCGGATTCGCGCGATGATGCGAGGCACGCGTCTCGTCGCGCGGAAGTCACCAACGGACGACGTCGAGGTTTCGACGCCTGGGTCGAGAGATGCGAAGCGTGCGGGCATCAGGTTCGGGAAGGATCGGGCAGCTGGCGCTCCTCGCCATCTCGGCGCTGTTGATCGTCGCGAGCGTGGTCCATCCCTACCTGCCGGGGGAGCACGACCGACTCGCGGTGCCGCTGTCCCTGATGGCGCAAGCCTACGGAGTGGCAGGCGCGCCGCTCGCCGTCGTCGGCGGCCTGTGGCTCATGCTGCCGCGGCGACGCAAGATCTGGTTCGTGATTTCCCTCGTGCTGGCGACGATGGTCGCGGCGTTCCTCGTACTCTTCGCGAAGCATGGCGTCGGCACGTCGTTCGGCCTGTTGGTCTTCGCAGCGTGGGGATGGTGCGCCGTCACGCTGGTCCTGAGGTCGCGGCGAAACCGCGGCACCGACGAGGCCGCTCCGCGGGCGATGCCCTGGTTCCTGCTCGTGACCCCGATGGTCACGCTGGCGGCGCAACTCGTTCTCGCGACCCCCGCGACGCGCGCGAGCCGCGACCGGGCGATTGCCGGCGCCGCCGCACTGATCGCCGACCTCGAGAGCTACCGTGTTCGTCACGGTCGCTATCCGGAGTCGCTCGAAGCGCAGCACGCCGACTACGCCACCGGAGTCGTCGGCATCGAGCGGTACCACTACGCCTCGCGCGGGGACTCCTTCGACCTCTCGTTCGAGCAGCCGCGCTTTCTGCTCGATGACCTCGGAGCGCGCGAGTGGCTCGTCTACAACCCGCGCGACGAGAGCCGCGTGCCAACAGCCACGCGGCGTGGATCTTGATCCAGGAGGCGGGCCGTGAGGCCCCCCAGGGCTGGTACGCCGCGGCGACGACCGGCCATACGCACTGGAAGTCGTTCCTGTTCGACTGACGCAGCGTTCGGGCTGGATCGGGCAGTCATCGCCGAGGCCATCGGCGGCGAGACCCGACGCAGCGTCCGCATTGCACTCGAATGGTCGGGCCGAGGAGATTTGAACTCCCGACCTCTTGCACCCCAAGCGGCCTACGGCTGCACGCGAAACTTCAAGGAAGCCCTTTCAGGACCGCAGGTTACGCCGCCAACAGCCGAAAGCAACATTCGCGTCAACTCGCGCGCATTCCCAGGGACTCTTCTTCAGTCAGCGTGTTTTACCCCTCGCCCGGTCATGACTCCTGACCTCACTCCCGACCTCTTCCGCGTTTGCGGGCTCATATTGAATTCTTCACACCTCTTACTGCGACAATGCCTGACCTACTACGTGTCCAACTTGGCTAGTGACCATAGATTTCCCGTCTACGAACGAACGCCTCCGGACCACCCTCCAGGATGTTCTGGACGCATAGCTTCGTTCCTTCACGGTCGATCGCCCCACGCTCGAAGACTCTTCCGTAGTCACTTTCACGATGCATGGGCAGCAATAGCTCTGAATCACCCAAGACAGCGATGTTTGCGTTGTGCGTAATCAAAATTACCTGCCGCTGCTCCTTTATTGCACGCAGCGTCTGAACAACACTTGAGAAGATAAATGCGTTATCCAGATCATCTTCTGGCTGATCGATCACTAGCGGCACGTTTGACTCCGCAAGCATCGCGATAGTCAGCAGGATGGTATGCCGCTGACCGTCTGATAGCTGTATCACCGGGATATCTCGAGCCGGCGTCGTCTTTGTCCGAACCGTTATCGTCGGTTTCGGAGGTTTTGCCAGCACTTCAAGCTCGAACAGAGTATTCCAAAACCGAAGCTTCCCAATGATCTCCTGAGCCCATTTCACATCTATGCCAGCCGCCTTCGCAATTCCTCCAGCGTCGCTCGCTAGAATCATCCTTCCTAGTTCCGACGGCGCGACTCGTTCACAAAGCTGCTGCGCACTCTGCTCCTGAAAGTAGGTTCCGCTCATTTTCTCAAGCACAACCCTCATGTACTCATCAACAATTCCTGTATCTTCATACTTCACGAACACTGTATACTCTGTGATCGTTCGAGCCAGGTTCGCATTGATGTTCGCTAGTTGCGCCTTCCTACGATCTGCCATCGCCTGACGAACCTCACGTAGCTTCCCAAGCAGATCCAACCGTTGCTTTCGCGTTGCTTCAAGTTCCGGCTTCCGTTGCTCAATCCCTGCGATCTCTCCGCTTGTCGCCGTCTTTTTCATTAACAGCTGTTGCAGCTCAACAATACTCCCTGCAAGCCCCTTAGTCTTTAAGTCCGAGATCTTCGTGGCGAGCTCTCCCTCAAGCCTCGCATGGCTAGCCTTCAACTCTCCGCAGGCCTTTTCCAGCTCTGCTGCCTGTGCCTTTAAGAGGACGTTTAGTTCGGATTCCTTCTTCTTCAGCAGTGTATTCGTCGCTTCAATCGCGCTGCGGATAGCACCGATGCTCGTCTTGCACTTCTCGTCGCTGGTAAGCTCTCCTGCTGTAGTCACCAACTGCTCGAAGTTCTTCTCCAGCACAGAGAATCCCAAGCCTCCTTTGTAATCTTGCACGATCTTTTCAACAGATCCTCTTACGGTCTTCTCAGACGCAATACGACTCTGCGTCCCTACGATCTCTCGGAGCTTCCCTTCTTCGGCGATCTTCAGTTTTGTTTCAATTTCGGAAAGCGTCTTCTTTTTCTCAGGAAGAACCGAGAAGTTCCCTTCGAGCGGCAACAGCCTACTCGCGTTCTCCTGGAGCTGTCGCACCAACTGTGCTTCAGTAGCGATTACATCACTTAGCGTGGTATGCCGATCCAAGAATGCTTGAAAGAGCTGCGGTGTGTGTAGAGGGTCTTTTGCCACTTCAGCAAGCTCTCCCTGCCCGAAGTACTCGATTCGAAACACATCGCTCGGTACGTCCGTTATCGCCGCATCTTCTTTCGCCCTAACTGATACCTCGCCACCTCTTGATCGCTCATAACGATACAAGATCCCGTCGGCATCTTCGCAGTAGACCACCACTGAATCGGCGCAATTCCCATACTCGCCGAAGTCGTCATTGATGCCGAAGCAATATGCAAGCGACCGAATCGCAGTCGATTTTCCAGTTCCACGTCCTCCAATGAAGCAATTGAGGTTGTCGTTGAAGTGGATCATCTCTCCATTCAGGAACCCACCAGTAAGTGCCATTCCACGCACTCTTGGAATTGAGCGAGGGAGAATCGTCTTCGCTCGAACGCGCGCCGTAGGATCGACTAGCGCGGTCCGAACCGCTGAAAACGTCAACTCGGTCAGCTTCATTCTCGTCCAGGGCTTCTGGATACCCGAACCCTGAAACTGAGCCATCGAATGAGCGTCGGAGTTCCGCATGTGAGCCAGGTGGGTTCGACCGCGTAGACCTGGCGAAGCCGCTCGAGCTTGAAGTAGCTGCCGTCGCTCCGCACCAGCTGACCCCGCTTCGTCGGAATCCGAATACCAGATCAGGTGCTGATCAGCGTCACATTCCACGCCGTACAAACCAGCACTTGTGATGATGTCTCGCTTCCAGTTTGGATACCCCTTTGCCAACATTTCAAAGCCGGTCTTCTCGCGGTCAATATGTGCCGCGATGCAAATGGCACCGAGCCTTTCCGCTTCGGCAACGGCGTCCGCCATCGATTTTCTGGTATGCGTGTTCGCTTCACCCGGGTTTCCGACAAGATCAAGCTTCACCAAGAAACGCGATAGTTCCTCGCTTCGCTCTGGAGGAAAATACACCAGAAGATGACCGTGTGAGGTTGTAACCTCAACGCCCGGAAGTACCAATAATTGACCTGCATGTGGCAACGCGTGCGTGATTGCGGCCCTCACGTTCTTGTCAGTGTTGTGGTCGGTGATCGCGATCACGCTCAGGCCCTGCGCAATCGCCGAGTCGACGATTGCTTCCGGCGTCATGCTGGCGTCTTTCACGTCGACCGAGCCGCCATATGAGTGAACATGAAGATCGACGTTGAGAAACGCTGCGCCATTGTCGATCCCCGCAATGTCCTTCAGCAAGACCATGCATCCCCCTCGTATGACCTATTGCGTACGCCCTTCACCCTTCGCTACGTTGTCACGCTGCGACCCAGCCACCGAGCCTTGTTCCTTCCCGTTCGTGCTTCCGTTCGCCCCGGCGACTTCGAAGCAGGCGCGCCCCGTGTCTCACCCCTGGGACTGTCGGAGGGTGTTACTGGTACCCTCCGACAATACCTCGCTAACGCTCGGGTCGAGCAATGCTCGACGCGGGCCGGCGTCGGGCGCGCCGCTGAGCGGCACGCCCTCCGCGCTGGCCCGAAGTCGTGCCGCTGTCGCGGGATGGAATCAAGATCCTCCGGCCCTCCCCATGCGAGTGAGGGAGGGCCAGGGGGATTGCCGAGAGCAACAACGTCAACGCGCGACTTGTCCTACGCCGTGACGCATCCCGTACTCGCGCACTTTGCCGGCTGCATCAACGCGAGCGCGTCCGCTACGGTCTCGGTGCAACGGCGCGGGTCCGTTCGTTTCAGCGTCAACCCATCGAAGGCATCGACCACCGATCGATCATCGACGACATCGGTTCCCTTCCAGGAAACACCAGCGCCCTCGAGCTGCTTGCGCCGTCGATAGAACGTCGAGCGCGCGACGTCGACCCTAGTGCCATCCTCCCCCTGCGTCGATAGGCGCGCCCAGAACCCATACAAGACGTCACAAAGCCGACCGCCGAACTTCTCCTTGAGTCTTTGAGCGACTGCCTCGTGCGTGCGAACGATCTTCGACTCGACTTCGTGTCGCTCGCGAAGCAGTCGATCGACTTCCTGCTCGTACACCTTTTCAAAGTCCGAATCGACAAGATCCCTTACGAGCGGAAGCGATTTTCTTCCGCACTTGCTGAAACGACCAAGCCTCGCAGATCGGATTCCGACTTCAACGCGCAGCCTTTGATCGGCCAGCTCCTGAAGTTTCCGGCTCACATCAGGAGGCAGGCTCTTTCGCAAGGCAGCGCCATTCGCCCTGAGTTCCGGTCCCTTGTGATACGCCTTGAGCGTTGTCACCTTCCCCGGAATGTGAAACGACTCAAAGTGGTACCGATTCACCTTGCGCCTTGGGAACGTGCAACCGCGCATTCCTCGAAAGAACGCTCCGACAAGATCAGCGCCGCCAAGGTCAAATGCGAATGCCCAGTCGACGCGCAGCGTCTGCCAACATCCAGCTGCTGGCAATGAAACCTCGAGCTCTGCCGCTACTCGATCGACAAGCTCTCCGCAACGCTCTTGGAATCCTTCAGGGTTCCCGTAGACGTTTTGACCGAGCAGGAACTTGTGAATCGAGGCCTCAACGCGAAGCGCTCGACCTGCGTCGGTGCCAACCAACTTGACTGAGATGTTCGAGTCGTGCGATCCCTTCAAGGTTTTCGTCGTCAGATACCAGAAGACCTCCCCCGTTGAATTCGAGATCCGCTGGATCGAATCGAGCTTTCCCTCGATGGTGCCAGCGACCTCAGCAGCAAGCGCGGGACTGCGCAAGCAGACCGTATCGAGCGCCATTGCCCGAGCCTCAGCGACTCCCGAGCAGGCGGTCGACTTCCGCCGCAGCTCGGCCAACTTCCACCGCGTTGACTCGACGACTCGCTGGATCGCTTCCAATCTGGCAACGCTCACAAGAGTTCGTTAACTCTTCGGCGAACCGCTGAAGCGCCGCCATCGAAGTGAAGCGCTGGCCTCCAACCTGAAGTGTCTCGAGGACGACGCCTCGGCATCCCGTTGAAGCCCATCGATACAAGGCCGCAACATGGACCCGCTTGCCGCTGTTCTTGCGCGGCAGCCGCTTCGCCGCATCCGCAAGCGAGAGCAGCTCCTCCTCCCCGATTCGAATCGCCATCGCCCTTCTCCGTTGCGCCCACTCGCATGCATCTCGTCGAGCGACGCTGATTACGGAAGGCAGACACGCGACGTCTCGCTGCAGAGCGAAAACGGGCTCAGGGAGACAAGACGGAGCGAGAACGGGCTAGGTGTCGCCGGAGACAGCCATACCGAGTTCAGCGACTTCGAGCTTCTTCCAGTCGATACGGCGACCGCAAGACAGAAGCTCTTCATCGATCACCTGAACGTCGCACTTCAAGCGACGACCCTTTGGTCCCGATTCGATCAGCTTCCTTATTTCTTCCGGCAATCTCCGAAACACTTCGCTTGGGTTGCCGATCGCTCCAAGTTTCTTGAGGTCGTGAGTTCGAAACGACTCGTTACGACGACGGGCAAACACCATGAGCAACAGCAAGTCCATCTGTCTTGATGTCAACTGCATCGACGGTTGGTTGCCATCCTTCAGGTACACACGTCGCAACCCATGATCGATCACGATCGAAGATCTCGTCGCCCTTGGTGAAGACGCTCCGTCCCGCGCCTTCAGGCGATCCTCGTTCAGCAGGATGAGCAACCCGCCCGATCGCTCCTCCCGCCTCTTGGTCGCATGCCCGAGCTCGTACGCTTCTCGCGTCAGCAGAAAACGAAGTCGCTTCAACTCGTCGCATATCTTGAACGCTACGTCAATCAATGGGAGCGCGCCGGTGATTCCGTTCAACCTCTCATTCAACGCTGCCTCATCAACGACGTATGCCGGCGGAACCGGCTGAAACGAGTTCGGATCGCTTGGATTGTCTCGTTCGCCGAAGACCTTGTGAGCATTCATCGACTCGACGAAATACGTTCGAAGGAACCGGGCGAGCGCAGCATGCGCCCCTGGTTCAATCTCCCCATAGAATTGGCACTCCCACTTCCGTTGATGTCCTTCTCGCATCAGCCGATCGGAATGCAGTTCAAAGAGCGTGTCAACGCACCTCGCATGACTCCCGAGAGACTCGACCTCGAGCAGAAGCTCGGTCGCATCTTGGTTCCCACTACGCCGCATTTCGCTGGCACTGCCAAACCGGCCACAAGTCAGCTCCAACATGGTGTCCACGGCATCAATGCACGCGTCGTGCAGCATCGGAAAGTGCTGCGAAAAGGACGAATCTCGCTTTCGACGTCGATTCTTCGATTTCATCCGATCCGCCTCATGACCTCCGCCGCCCGCGCTTCGTCGCGCTCTGCGTAGATCTCGCTCGTTTCCACGGACGAGTGCCCGAGAATCACGCGCGTCGCCTCGATCCCGTACTCGCTTCGGATTGCCGTCGCCGCGTTGTGGCGGAGCTGATTCGGATGCCAAGGCTTCACCCCTACTTCGATGCAGGCTCGCGTGATCGCCCGCCGATATGACGCGACGGTATACGCCGCACCGAACGCTCGTCGAGCCTCCTCAGGCTTTCTCAGAACCGTCGCCCGGCGAGGGGTGACCGCTGCCGCGTGGATCGCGGCGAGCCGCTCCTGCTCAGCCTCAGCCGGGCTGAAGAGCGGCCGAACGAGATCCCCCTTCAGAAACTCTCGGATGACCGTTTGAGCGCGCGGCCCCAGTAGGACGACACGCCCCTTTCCATGGTGCTGCGTCTTGTGCGACGCCGGGCGATACCGCCATACGTCCCCCGTCGTCGAGAAATCGCAGGGCCGCATCTGGACGACTTCGCCCGGCCGCATTCCCGTTGCGAGCTGGAGCTCAATCATCGCTCGCACCTGCCGCGAGACGAGCGGTAGCACAGCTTCCACGCGCGATGGTTCGACAGGGAGGACCGGCTCGGTCTCGTGCGCCTCCGTCCGCCCGCGCTGCAGTCCGGAGACCGTTCCCAGCGCCTGAAAGACTCCGACTGGCGACAGCTCGTTCTCGGTCCCCCACCGAAACATCCTTCGAATCCGACCGACGTAGCTGTTGACCGTGTTCCGCGCGAGTCCGTCCGCCACCATCGCCTCGCGGCAGGCCTTCAGCGCCAACGGCCCGAACTCAGTCACAGGGACACGGCTGTAGAGGCGATGGACGTACGCGAGAGCTCGTTTGACCGCAACCAGCTCCGATGTCGGCCGACCGTCCTTCCGGTAGTGCCCCTCGGCGAACGTGAGGTACCGCAGCATGAGCTCCGCGATCGCCGTCGACTCGAGCGACGCGCCGGCCCCGACGCGGCACGGCCCGCTCCACGGCCGCGGCGTCCCTTGGGCGACCCACTCGGCCAGCAGCCGCTCGTAGCGCTCGCGGCTCTCAGGCTTCTCGTAGCGCCCGAGGTAGAAGTCCTTGCCCGCGATTCGGACCTTGGCCTGGCCGCTCGCATGACGCGCGTACGGCGGAAGTCGGACTCCCCTGCTCATCTGCGGCGCCTCCTGGATGCCGGGGTATCGCTACCCCGAGCCTCATGGCTTCCAGGCCGCACCGCTCGCACGAGCGGGTACGCGTAAGTGCCGCGTTCAGCCGAACTTCAGAACCGATCGGAATGGTCGGGCCGAGGAGATTTGAACTCCCGACCTCTTGCACCCCAAGCAGTTGAATGGCGCCTTGCGCTGTTTGCGAACCTCTGCCGCAAACCGTTGTGCGAGCCGCAAGTACGGCGCGCTTCGAGACTTGGACGAGAGCGGCGCGATCGGGAAACGTCCCACCGGTTCCCGTGGATTCCCGCCGATTCCCGGAGTCTTGTGACTCGTTTGTGACCCGAGCTCGCGCTCCGACACGGTGTGGCGGCGGGCTGAAGCGGGGGTTACTCCAGCCCGCTTCCCAGGCGTGAATTGACTCATCGCAAACTTGCGATATCTTCTTGCTGGTGCCGGGAGCGACGGTCTACTTCTTTCAGGAGGCTGACGGGCGCTCGCCCGTCGTCGCCTGGCTGGAGTCGCTGCGCAAGACCGACGCTCAGGCATACGCGAAGTGCGTGGCCGTCATCGAACGGCTCGCGGAGGCGGGCTACGAACTCCGGCGACCGACGGCGGACATGCTCCGTGACGGGATCTACGAACTGAGAGCGCGCAAGGGACACGTGAACTACCGGCTCCTCTACTTCTTCCACGGAAGGAACGTCGCCATCGTGGCTCACGCTCTTACCAAGGACGACGTCGTCCCGGCAGCGGACATTGACCGGGCGCTTGCTCGAAAGCGGGTGTACGAGAAGTTCCCTGAGGTTCATACGTACGTGAGGCAGACAAGATGAGCCAGCCCAAGCGACGAAGAACGAGGAAGGGCACCCCTGCCGGAAGGGTCCTCGACCACATCACCGGCAACGATCCAAGGCTCCGTGCCGCCATCCACGAGCAGAAGTTGAACGTCTTCATCGCCGAGATGATCCACGAGGCTCGGACGGATGCTGGCCTTTCGCAGACCGAGCTTGCCGATCTCGTCGGCTCGACTCAGAGCGTGATCTCACGACTCGAGGACGCCGATTACGAGGGTCACTCGCTCACGATGCTGCAGCGGATCGCCGAAGCACTTCACCGCCGATTGGAAGTGCGCATGGTGCCCGTACCCGCGTGACGCCGCGTCGCCCGTCGTAATTGGTTGCGAACGCTGGTGCATTCGGCAGCGGATCGCGACGTGGTTCGGGAGTCGCGTTTTCGCGTCGATCGCCAGACGGAATCCGCATGCGCTACTGGTGGGTGAACCAGAACCAGACCTACCGGCACGAGGTGCCGGGCGGCTACCTCTGGTCCCCGAAGCACAAGGCGAACGGAGACATCAATCCCTTCTATGAGACGATGCGAGAGGTCGCTCCGGGCGATCTCATCCTCTCGTTCGCCGACACGTGCATCCGGGCGTTCGGCATCGCTCGCTCGTACGCCTACGAAGCGCCGAAGCCCGTCGAGTTCGGTCCCGCGGGACGCAACTGGGAACGGATCGGCTGGCGCGTGGACGTCGCGTTTCGAGAAATCGCGACGCTCTTCCGGCCTGTCGACTGGATGGCACGACTCGGTCCGCTCCTCCCCCGTCGTTACTCACCGCTGCGCCCGAACGGGCATGGCGTGCAGAGCATCTACCTGGCCGAGCTTCCGCGACCCCTCGCGTTCGAACTGGCCGACCTCATCGGAAACGATCTCGCCGCGCTCGTGCGAGCAGGACCCAGGGATCACGTTGTCGTATCGGACCTCGTCGCGCCGACGCCTGAGATCGTGCTATGGGAGGAGCATCTCCGGAAGCGGGTCGAAGAGGATGCCACGCTGACAGAGACCGAAAAGCAGGCGATCGTGCTTGCCCGACGGGGCCAAGGTCTCTTCCGAGCGCGCGTGCAGCGAATCGAGTCGCGCTGCCGCATCACCCACGTCGACCGTTCCGAGCACCTCCGCGCGAGCCACTGCAAGCCCTGGCGGGACGCAAGCAACCAGGAGCGGCTTTCAGGCGAGAACGGCCTGCTTTTGACGCCATCGATCGACCACCTCTTCGACCGCGGATTCATCTCGTTCCGCGACGATGGACGGCTTCTCGTCTCCCCAGTCGCCGACACGCCGTCCCTTTCTAGAATGGGGGTCGTCGTCGACCGGGACGTCGACGTCGGCGCCTTTACATCGGGACAGGCGCGATTTCTCGAGTTTCACCGAGACCAGGTCTTCCTGGCCTCGCGCCTGAAAACCGCGTAGTGGTCGCGGTCGTCATCGACGGATCGACTCGACTCGAATGGTCGGGCCGAGGGGATTTGAACTCCCGACCTCTTGCACCCCAACGTGTCCGGAACTCCGTCGCCCTAACTCCGCCACGCCGTGGGATTTCTGCGCACGGGTATTTCAAACGTCCGCGAGGCCTTGTACGAGTGCGAATTGAGGTGGGCAATGGACGGTCGTCGTTGGGATGTCGAAGCTCAACGGCTCTTGGCTGAATCCGATCGTGACCCGCTCATGGCGTCGGGTTTGGCGTATCGGAACGAACTCGCGACCGCAGAAGTCATCCGCCGAACGCGACGGCTGAGCGACGCCAGGGCCACCGCAACGCCGAAACCTCTCAGCGCTGCTTGCGAGCGACCAACATGTCGGCGACGCCACCACTCACGTTCTACGCGGCCGGCTCCGGTCATTCTTCGTGCAGAAGCGGTCTGGAGCCGCGGCTTGTCGATCTCCGTGCAGTCGACGGAGCCGATTCGCTTCGGGCCTGCTTCCCGACGGCCTACTTCTCGACGGGCAGGAAGAGCTGCGTGCGCCACTTTGCCGGATCGGGGACCATGCCGGGATCGGTCCAGTAGATCTCCCACGGCCCGCCGCGGCTCTTCAGTCCCTGCGTGGCGACGTGCGCTCGCAGCTTGCCGTGCGCCTCCGTCAACCCGTCGTAGGGACCGACGTGCCACACACACGCCGTCCATCCTGCCGGCAGCTCGCTGTTCTTCACCCGTCCCTGCTCGGGGATCGGCTTGGCGACCGGGATGCCCGCCTCGAGATCGACCTCGGCTTCCTTGCCGTCGAGCGGACTGTGGTAGCGGGAGAAGGGCACGCCGGCGAGCTTCCCGCCGCACGCATTCACGTGGGCCAAGACCTCGGGCAGGAGCACCGCGAGCGTCGCGCTGGTCTCGGCCGGCTTGCACTTCACGCGGATGCTCGCGACTGGTTGCGCGGGCCGGTCGACGATCTCGTAGCTCGACGGGCCGCCGGCAGCCGTTGCGGCGGTGGCCTTGCGCACGGCCTCGGGCAGCGCGAAGCCGTCGGCCTCGATCTGGGCGCCGGCCTCGATCGTCGTGCAGGTGTAATCGAGGGTGATCGGCCCCATCTTCGTCGTGCGCCGGTGGGGGTGATCGACGCCGTCGACGCGCTTCCAGTCGCCGAAGGTGATCTGCGTCTCGACCTCGGCGTCGAAGCCGTAGACGAGGACGCAGTCGGTCGGCGACGGCAGCGTGAGATCGATGCGGTGCACGCGCGCGCTCGCCTCATCGACGTACCAGGTGTCGGTCTTGCCCTCGCCGCCCTCCTGCGGGGTCATCCGCAGCACCGAAAGCGGCCTTCCGTCGAGCTCCTGCGTTCCGGCCAGCGCCATCTCGCGGTAGAGCGTCGTCGGCTTCGCGCCGCGCAGGAGCGCGAAGTGGCGCCGGATCGTCGACGCCGCGTCCGCAGCGTGGACCTTCGCACCGGCCATCGGCTCGACCTCCCAGGCCCGTTCTCCGGTCACGCCGCGCTCGAGTGGCGCAACGCCCTCCATCTCGCCGGTGTGGCGCGCCTGGTCGGCACCGGCGAAGAGCTCCCGGAAACTGCCGCGGGCGAAGGGGTAGTCGGTCATTTTCGTGGGATCAGTCGGGTCCGGCACGAGCGCGCTCACGGTGAAGGTGCCCTCGATGACGAGCGTGTCGAGCGGCTTCGTCGAGCGGCCGCGCGCCGCCTCGACCTTGGCGACGAGCGCCGCCGCCGCGGCGTCCGATGGGCTGGGGCCGGGCGCAGCGACGAGCAGAGGAGCGAACGGGAGTGCCGCCGCGCTGGCGCGCAGCAGCGAGAAGCGCCGGGAGGACTTCGGATTCATGACGACCTCGCATCGGGAAGAGATGGGGGGGCGCCGCGCGGTCAGGCGATTCCGCCGTCCGGTACGATCCGCGCCGCGATCCCCCGTATGGATTCTGCCCGCGGATTCATCGACGAGCGTACGCCGGTTTCCCCGCGCACGAAGGTCTCCCGGATGCCCACGCGCCCGACCGATCGAGGCGACTCCTTCCCGTCGACCCGCTGGTCGCGGATCCTCGAGCGGGACGGGCCCCGCGACCTCGAGGCGCTCGCGCGCGCCTACGCGCGGCCGATCCACGCCTGGCTCGCGGCGCGCCTCCGCCTCGACGCCGAGGCGGCGCGCGACCTCGCGCAGGAGGCGTTCGCCTGGATGCTCGAGTCGCGTCTCCTCGACCGGGCCGACCCGGGGCGCGGCCGCTTCCGCGGCTTCCTCAAGCGCGCCCTCGCCAACTTCGCCCTCGAACAGCTCCGCAAGCAGGGAGCGGTCAAGCGGGGCGGCGGCCGGGTTCAGGAACCCCTCGACGCCGCCGCGGCGATTGCCGATCCACGGGCGCCCACGCCCGACCACGTGCTCGACGAGGCGTGGCGGCGCGAGCTGCTCGAACGCGCCCAGCAGCAGCTCGAGGAGGAGCTCGTGGCCGGCGGCCGCCACACGCATTACCTGCTCTTCCGCGACTTCTTCCTCGACGACGCGGAAGGCGACGACGTCGACCACGCGACGCTCGCCGAGCGCTACGCCATCACCCGGACCGACGTCTCCAACCGCCTTGCCTACGCCAAGCGGCGCTACCGCGAGCTGCTGCGCGCGCTGATGCAGGAGACGGTCGGCGACGAGGAGACGCTGCAGGAGGAGCTGCGCTGGCTCTTCGGAACCGACGGCGCGGCCGGGAGCGGACGCCCGTGAGCGGGCCGCTGTCCGAGCGCGCGCTGCAGCGGCTCCTCGCCCTCGCGGCGGCCGGGGACGACCTGCCGCCTTCGCCGCCGCTGCCAGAGCGCTACCGCATCGTGCGCGAGCTCGGGCGCGGCGGCATGGGCGTGGTCTACGAGGCGTTCGACACCCAGCTCGGCCGCCCCTGCGCGCTCAAGCGGATCGGCGCGGCGACGGGGGCCGATGACGAGCTGCGGCGCCGCTTCGCGCGCGAGGCGCTCGCCGCCGCGCGCCTGCGCCATCCACACATCGCGGCGGTCTACGATGCGACGCCCGACTTCATCGCGCTGCAGCTCGTGGCGGGCGGCCCGATCGACGCCATCCCGCCCGGCGAGCGGCGGCTCCTGGTCGAGCTCGTGCGCGACGCCGCGCGTGCGCTCCACCACGCCCACACGCAGGGGATCGTCCACCGCGACGTGAAGCCCTCGAACCTGCTGGTCGAGGGACGCCACGTCTACGTGGTCGACTTCGGCCTGGCGAAGGAGATCGCGCCTGCCGACGCGAGGACGCACTCCGGCGTCGTGGTCGGCACGCCGTCCTACATGCCCCCGGAGCAGGCGCAGGGGCGCACCGACGCGATCGACGCACGTAGCGACGTCTATGCGCTCGGCGCCACGCTCTGGCGCTGCCTCACGGGTGCGCCGCCTTTCGTCGCCGCCGACCTGCCGACCCTGCTGCGCAAGGTGGTCGAGGAGGAGCCGCCGCCGCCGCGCGTCGAGCGCGACCTCGACCTCGTGCTGCGCAAGTGCCTCGCGAAGGAGCCGGCGCAGCGCTATGCCGACGCGGACGCGCTCGCCACCGACCTCGACCGCTGGCTGCGCAGCGAGCCGGTACAGGCGCGCCGGCCCTCCCTCGGCTACCGGCTGGCGAAGATGCTGCAGCGCCGGCGTGCGGTCCTGCGCGCGGCGGGATGGGCGGCGGCGGCCGCCGTGGTCGTCACGGCGCTCGTCCTCGGTCCGATCGCGCTGCGCGAGAGTGCGGCCGGTGCGGCGGCGAGCGAGGCGGTCGCCCTCTCCGAGCGGG